>OMKS01000322.1_pt1 | contig 44857 bp, 49 predicted proteins | sample 1674721 | NCBI WGS metagenome assembly OMKS01 (sample SAMN06264996, study PRJEB25208) | sediment metagenome | isolation source: hot spring sediment | place: USA: California | collected 2014-09-02 | reverse complement strand
TTTTCTCGCCTTCGGCGAGTCCTGTTTTCATCCACCCAGCAGAGCTAGGTGGTATCCAACAGGAATTTTTTTATGAACGATTAGACCCTACAAGTTTTGTAATTTGAAATCCAGCCTCTTTTGCAAGGCAAATTATTTGCTCTTTATTATATTCCCTTAAATGATAAGGGTTTATGGGGATACCGAGAGGCCGAGAACACTGTAATGGCACCTCGATAATAAGTTGCCCGCCTGGCCTAAGATTATTATAAAGGGAACTCAACATAGCTCTATCATCAGGAACATGCTCCAATGTATGAAGCGAAACTACCAAATCAAATTGTTCGCATTTATCTAGATAAAGAAATTTTTGCCCATCTCCAACCATAAATTGCAATGTATCGTTTCCCGGGTAACGCTCACGCGCCTTCTTAATATATGGTTTCAAATAATCAACTCCCAGAACAAAGGCCGCTTTTCGAGATAGAAGCTCTGAACCAAACCCCGAGCCGCAGGCAATATCAAGAATTCTCAACCCGGGAGAAATATGTTCAACAATAAAATGATAACGTGAGCCCGAATAGTCGCGTCCAAAAAATTCGTTTTCGGGATGGCAACGTTGTTGAGAAAGTATTTTCTTGCATTTTTCATCGGAATATTTGGGAGCCGGTTCAAGATGTTCCACTTGAAATATTTCAGGATGCATTTCCATATACCCCCAAGGGTTGAATTTCGCGCGTGATAGTTCTTGGGAATTCCCTGACATTGCCCCGATTCGCTCCAAAGCATTCAGCGAAGCCACATCGGCAGCCATTGTAATATCAAAATCCATTGGCGCTACAACAAGATCACAATTGATGCGCCTCATTTGTGAAACCAAGCTATCCACATATTCTAAATCTATATGTTTCCAAATAACTAAAACACGAACAGCAAATTCCTGGTTGGTAAAATTCTTGTGAGCATCCACGATACGAGAACAAACATTATAAGTATCTCCTACAAATGAACGAAACCCCCAGCTCGTAAGTTTATTTTCTGCTTCCCTGCATCCTTTAAGCTCAGGCATTAAAACCATGACATCTTGAATTGATGGCCATTGTATAAGATCTATTAAGTTAAGGTCATCGGGTTTGGATACACCTAAGATTTCATCGGGACTCGCCTGCGCAACAACGCAATATGAATCGGTTTTTGATTTCATATTTTAATCTCCATTTGATTTAGTCTGAATTTTAATTAGCGCCGCGCCGCGCTTTGCGTTAGCTATAGCTTCATCCGTCGTTTCGCCCTTAGCAATTACAAAAGCTGGCCTATCGGCTGAATTGTGAAAAGGTCCCACCTGATCTCCTATTTTTTTCCATATAAATATCTCCTCCACCCCTGGAGATTTTTTTGCTTCTTCCACACCCGAAATTGATGTTATTCGCCCCTGATCGGGGAAGACAGCCTTAACGGCTGATCCTTTCTCATACCTGTGCTGAATGTCGTTGAAATCCAAAGGTTGCCCGATTGCTAATTTGAGCGCGGCTCGAATATCATGACTACCAAAAGCGAGCGGTGAAGCATACTGACAGTGGAATCCTCCTGATAGTCTGGCGGTTAATTCAATTAATTTTATCTTTCCATCGGGGACTATGTTGATATCCACTTTATGAGCGCCAAAATTTATACCAACTAGATCTGCAAGACGCTTAGAAAATTGAAATGAGCGTTCTTGTAATTCTTTAGAAAGTAAGGTTGTGTTGAGGCCTGTCTCACATGGCCAGCGAGGTGAAATATAGTGAGTATCTATAATTGACAATAAATGCCACTGATTGTTCCAAACTATCATTTCGACCGTATGTTTGGTTCCCTCGAGACATTCTTCAACAAGAATTTTTCCTCCATAAAATTCATTATAATTGACAGCCAGCTTATAAGCCGCTTCTACTTCCTCGGGTTTCTCAATACGTTGAATGCCACGAGAGGCACAGTTGCCAATCGGTTTAAGAACACAGGGGAATTGCACTAGTTTCGCAGCGTTATAGGCCTCTGTTAAATTGTTGGCCACCAGATAGTTTGCCTTTTCCTTAAATCCTTTATCATCGAGATATTTATGCATTAAAAGTTTGTTGTTACACCGTCTAGCTACTTCAACTGGAATCCCTGGAAGCGATAGCGCTTCCGCTATGGCCGCTACGGTAACTTCCACATCAGCGCCACAAGTAAAAACTCCCTTCAACTTACATTTTTTGCTAATTTCCTTGGCCGCATCTACTGCCGCTTGAACATCCTTGGTGCTAACAAGGAGGGATTTGTCGGCATAAAGCATTCCGGGTGCTTTGGGATTATAGTCCAAAGCAATGACGCCCAAACCAAGCTCTTCTCGAGCAATCTTATAGGCGGGCATCACTAGATCGCCGGCGCCAACAATCAACACATAGTTTTTAGAATCAGCTTTCATAATTATTTTCTACTCCCAATAAATCTTCATAAATTCTTATTATATCAATATTTTTAGGGACAATTTTAAGAAGCCGTTCATAAATTAGGTGTTCCGACGCTAAAGATGAAGCAACAATAACATCCATTTTTTGCGTCATGGCCTGTTCAAAACCATATACCGGTATCCCGTGCAAGGTTTTTTCATGCTTTATTGGATCATCGTCAATAATTAGAGCGATATTATCAGGAGATATATCCGATAATTCCAATAAAGCTTTTGTATGGATGCCGCCTCCATAGATAGCCACCTTCTTACCAAGGGATGCCCATCCATCAAATGCCTTCTCTATCCTTTGAATTCGCCTACCTAAAGATCGATGGAAATGGTTCGAAACACAAAGCGATTTTTCGATATTTTCTTTAGAAGGTTTAAGCTGGGAAGAAGAGGCCAAACGAGCAATTACAATAAAACTGCTGCGAAGCATCGGGATAGAACTTTCTTCAGTTACCCTTATAACCTCAAAACCCTCTTTGGCAAGAAGAAACGATAAGGTATCAGGAGAAAAAGTGTGCAGATGCAAACTTTGAGATAAAAAAGATAGCTCAATTAAATCAGGAGAAAGAGTAAATAGGTTGGGTACCGCCAGATACAAACACCCGTTTTTATGAAGCACCCGCTTAGCAAATTTTAAAAAAAGATGTGGTTCTTCCAGATGTTCCAAAACATGGAAAGAACATACTAAATCAAATCCATCCTTTGGCCAACTTGGCGGAATTATTGAGAATTGTTCGTAACCGCACCCCCAGATTTCACTAATCCCAAAATACTTACGCGCAAAAAACGCCTCTTCATGAGATGGCTCTATCCCCACCCGTAAACGATTTTCACCAGCAAGACTCAAAAAATGCCCATACCCACAACCTATTTCCAATAAACTGCTGGGCTTATTGGATAGATGTTGTTGTAAAAATTTATGTCGGCTGCGTGCCATCTCAAAAATGGCATTGGATTGATCTTTTAAATAATCATTGGTATAACTTTGACCGAAATCCTTGTAATGAGACTCAATAGCCGATTGAGAATGTTTGCGTGTTAGATAAACGTGCCCGCAATCTAAGCAAATTCCATTGATAACTCCCGTTTTGAACGTCCAAATATTTTTCTGATGCTTGCTTTCACATAGGGGGCAAGAAGATATCATCTCCAAATGACTATCATCTTCGCTGGACCGCTGAACGGCCATAAAATAACTACTTTGACAATCTCGATAACCAACATAGCAGGCTATGAGTTTGGCTAAATTCACTATATCGACCTTACCTGCCAATCCCGCTCTTACATGAGGTTCTCCGTTTGGAATAGCCGTTTGAATGTTAAACGATTCTAAGCTTGAGCTAAGTTCTAGTAACGCTTCTCTTTTTTGAAGTGGTTCGCCTGATAATATGGCAAATTTGTGCCATTCCCCCTGTTCTTGAAAAGTTAAATTTTCATCAAAAATCCTAACGGAGATATGATAAACCTCAATAAGAATTTTAGTCAGCCCCCAAGCTAGTTCCATTTGCTTGCTATTTAATCCATGAGTTGTTATGAGCAAGGGAAGATTTTTTTCTCGAACATCTTTTTGAGTTACATGTGCATTAATTAAGCGAAGTTTTTCGTCCTTTTGAATCAAGTCTATCACTTCGTTTAGATCAACTATCTTATTTGGTTTATACAACCTTTCGTAAACTTCTGAGAGAAAGCAATAATCCGAGGGAGTGTCGAGCCATAGACGATGTTTAATGTTTAAAAATTTCTCTTCGCAAAAAACATTAACTATTGAGAAAAGGCGGGGATTCTCCATAAGAAATAATGTGGCATGCTCCAGATGCGAAGGGTCTTCAGTTAATTGTGCCATCTTTAAGAAAGTGGTAAGACGAAGAACGGCAACCCCTCCTTCAATGGAGTGTTCATCAAGTTTGCAATACTCGGCTGAAGGATTTTTTAAACAAGCTTGTACCATTCTCTTGATTGTAGGTGGATGTATAAGCGGACAATCTCCATCTACCATAACAATAATATCCGCATTGTTGTGTTGTCCGCAAGAAATATAACGGCCAAGAAGATCGTTCTCGTTGCCATCATAAATAAAAACATCTATGTGATTACGATGACAAAAATCAACAATAGGACGGTCTGCGTCTGCGCTTGTGGTGGCTATAACAACATTGTCAATATTCTCAACTCTTAAAAGCCGTTCCCGAATATGGAACAATACCTCCTTGCCCGCAAGGGGTAAAAGAACCTTTCCTGGAAGCCGCGTAGAACCCATTCGTGCTTGTATAATAGCAATCGTTTTTTTGTTTTTACCTAACGACACAATTTTCCCTTTCGAGCATCAATAGTTCTTCAATAATTCTCTTAGCTCCTAAACCATCTACCAAGTTGGCCCCCTGCTGAGCAAGCATGGACATTTCGTTGGGATTATGAAGTAATTCCATAGTTTTGTGAGCCGCTTTAAAAAAATCTAATTCATTTGCCAGCCCAAGACCAACAACAGGCCATGAATTATAAAAAAGGGCTTGATCCATTTGTAGAGCTAAATGAGCAGGTGTAGGCTCAATAGTAATGCATCCCAACCCTATACAAAATGCTTCAAGCATAATCATGCCCAATTTGGTAACAGCTATATCACAATATTTCATATGTAAAGACATATCGGTAACATTATCTAATATCTCACTCTCTTTCCATCCACACAAAATCTCTTCAATATGATTAAAATCGGGGCTCATCTTACTTGCCACAACAGTTGCGGGTCCACAAAACCCTACATAATTGAGAGCTTCGATAAAATGTTTTGTAATAGAAAAGGGATCGCTCCCACCAAAGGAAACAAGGAGTCGTCCAGGAATAGAACTCCCGGGATTAGCTGCGCCATGATTTTTTGAGAACTGTTTTTTGAGCGGCGCATAATTTAAACCATACAAATACTTTGTATTTTCGCTATGAGGATATTTCAGACTTCTTTGAGATGTCATAAAAACATCGGAAACCAATGAAGCGATGGCGCGTGATTGTCCAAGTTCATCTAAGAGTAAAACGATACAATTTTTAGAAAGATATCTTTGAACTTCTCGAAGAGAACTCCCGTTTTTAAAATCACGGATAACAAAACGGGGAGTAAAATTACATTCAAAATCAATTATGCTATCTTCCTCCAACGACTGAAGTATGTTGACCATATATTTATCTTGAGTAAAAAAACCTACGTTAATCCCCTGTTCTCTAGCCTCGTCAGCCAATGCTTTACATCTCATAACGTGCCCATGACCCAAACTGCTTGAAGCTTCGGTAAAAATAAGCAGATCAATCTTTTTTTTCATTATTATCCCTTAATAACATCATAATAAAAGCAAAGAGACGGGATCCTCTCAAATCCCATCCAAAGTACTTTATATTAAAAGCTGTGCTTATTCGCTCGCTTGAATTTCTTTGAATGTCTTTAAAATAGTATCAACAACATAATCTATTTCTCCAGCAGACATAGAATAATACAAAGGAATGCTTATTTCTCTTTGATAAAAATTCTCAGCCTTTGGACAAATCGTCGTGTTGTAACCCAACCGCTGATAGTAGGGCTGGCGATAAACGGGAATATAATGGACATGAACACCCAACCCTTTCTCCCTCAACTTATCAAAAACTCGTCTTCTCTCTTTTTTGTAATCATTCTTCAATTTGATAGGATATAAATGCCACGAAGATTTAACATGGTCTCTTTCTTTGGGGAGATTAAAAAATTCATTGCCCTTAAAATTGTTTTTATAAATTTCTGTAATTTCTCTTCTTCTTTCAATGAATTTATTTAGCTTTTTAAGCTGAGCCATTCCTAAAACACACTGGATATCTGTTAACCGATAATTGAATCCAAGCTCCTGCATCTCGTAATACCAGGAATTAGGATTAAGGATTAAGGATTCAGGATTAGAGAAAAAGACCTTATCTTTATTTAGAAATTTGTTGGGTTCTTTGGTAATACCATGGGACCGCAACATTAAAAGTTTTTCGTATAGATCTTGCCTGTTGGTTAGAATGGCTCCGCCTTCGCCCGTAGTAATTGACTTCACAGGATGAAAGCTAAAAACAGTCATATCAGAATGCTTACAAGAGCCTATCTTTTGCCCTTTGTATTCTGCTCCTAAAGCATGACATGCATCTTCAATTAAAATTAAATCATGCTCTCTCGCAATTGCACTAACTTCTTCCAAGTCGCAGGGATGACCAGCAAAATGAACGGGAATAACAGCTTTAGTTCTTTCACTAACCTGCTTCTTTATTTTTTCTGGGTCAATGTTTACCGTATCTTCTTGAACATCAGCAAAAACGGGTTTTCCGCCACAATATAAAACACAATTCGCTGAAGCAACAAATGTTATCGGTGAAGTGATTACCTCATCACCAGGTTTTATCCCTGCGGCAAGACAAGCTATATGTAGGCCCGCTGTCCCGGAAGAAACCGCCACAGCATAATTGGAACCACAGCAGGATGCCAATTTTTTTTCAAACTCTTGAATCTTCGGGCCTTGGGTAATCCAATCGGAACGCAAAACACCGACGACAGCATCAATATCGTCTTCATCAATGAATTGACGGCTATAAGGAATCATTTTAATAGGATTAAAGGGATAGGATTAAAGGGATAAGCTAAACTTTACTTTACCCCTTAATCTTTGCCTCTATCTTATCTCTTAATCCTTTCTTCCCCCTTTTCTTAAACTACCAATAAGACCGTTTAGCATTTTACTCACTTCTTCATATTCTTTTTCTAACTCCAAACACTTGTCGTTTCCTAAATAACCAAGCTCTTTTGCTAAAAATATATGATATCTTGTTTCTTCAACAGAGCCTCTTGCATTATAAAGAAAACACAAATACTCCTTAGTTGTATCCCTTGATTGACCCTCTACAATATTCGCAGGCACTGAAGCCGAAGACCTTCTTAGTTGATTGGTCAATCCATAAACTTCTTCTTTTGGGAATCCTGTGGTAATTTCATAAATTTTCAACACCAAACTGTGACATTTCTGCCAAACTTTTAATTTTTTCCAGTTCATAATCCCTTAATCCCTACTTTACCCTTTACCCTATTAGTCAGTAGTCGCTATCCATGCCTATCGGCAGGCAGGCGCTCCATTGGAAAATGCCGTGCCTACCGGCAGGCAGGAAAATTGCAAAATGCAAAAGTTAAATTTAAAAACATTTTTAAAATCAGGAGATTGCCACGCTCCCTCCGGTCGCTCCCACTAGAGGCGGGCAGGCGCACTGACAAGAAAGAATTACTCCTTAATCCTTATCCCTTAATCCTTTAATCCTTATTTACTCCTCAATCATAGTTTGCAATTCTTCCACCGTTAACCTTTTATCGTTTGTATCGCTCGCATATTTAAACCCTTCTGGCAACTTTTTACCATCCTTCCAGTTATTGCTTTTCCACCAATAAAAATTCGGCTGCATCACATAGAAATCATCGAATTCAAGCGTATGCCGCGATTCGTCTTTGGGAATCATAACTTCATGAAGCTTCTCTCCTGGACGTATACCGATAAATTCGAACTCACAATCGGGGGCTATGGCTTTTGCCAAATCTATAATGTTCATACTGGGTATCTTCGGAACAAATATTTCGCCGCCACACATCAACTCAAAACATTTGATCACAAACTTTACACCCTGTTCGAGAGTGATCCAAAATCGAGTCATTCGCTTATCAGTTATAGGAATTTTTCCACTCTGCTTTTTCTTAACAAAAAAAGGTATGACACTTCCTCTGCTTCCAACCACATTGCCATATCTCACAACGCTAAATCTCGTTTTTGCTTTTCCGGAATATGCATTTCCTGCTATAAAAAGTTTATCTGAACACAATTTTGTAGCCCCATAAAGATTTATGGGATTTGCAGCTTTGTCGGTGCTTAAAGCTATTACTTTGCTAACCCCTTGATCAATAGCGACATCAATTACGTTCTGTGCCCCAATAACGTTTGTTCGAACAGCTTCAAAGGGATTGTACTCGCAAGCGGGGACTTGCTTTAAAGCCGCGGCATGAATAACGTAGTCAACACCGTGAAAAGCCCGATGGATTCTCTCTTTATCTCTTACATCCCCAATAAAATACCTCAGACATTTATCATTAAACCTTTGGGACATTTCGAACTGTTTTAGCTCATCACGACTGAAAATTATGAGCTTCTTGGGCTTATAGTTTTGTAAAACTATTTCTGTAAACTTTTTTCCAAAAGAGCCCGTCCCGCCCGTAACTAATACTGTTTTGTCATCAAAAATTCCGCTCATTATCCACCACTATTTAAATAATCTCTTATTTTTTCTTCTTTTTTTGCTTTCCAATTTCTAAACTAACGTTCTCTAAAACCTCTGGCGACGCGGAGGCGGCTTCTATATTGGCGGCTTGAATTTGATCATATATTTCTCTTCGGTAAATGGAGACATCTTTTGGCGCTTTTATCCCAAGCTTAACATGATCGCCTTCAACCCCAACCACCATTACTTCAATATTGTTTCCAATAACTATGCTTTCATCTTTTTTGCGCGATAAAACAAGCATTATCTCTCCAAGCCTCTATGTAAAATCATTAATCTTCCGTAAATATTCTATGCTTTATGGGATAATCTTCGTTCTCAAGCACCACTTGTTTTGCCGTCTTCGAGTTAAGGTTTAAGATGATTGGAGCCATTAAATTTATGGTCATCTCTTTGGGATCATCTGGTATAGAGACCAACCCAAGGAGCAAAGCCCCTGAATCAGGAAAATTTTCAAAACCGAGAATGGAAAGATCATCTATGGCTACTTTTGGCTCATAATTATCCAGATATTGACATGGATTCATCACGATGAACGCCAAATCCGGCAATTCGGTTGACTGAAACCACATAAAAGGACTCTCCTCTTTGTGGGGTAACAATATAAATTTTTGACTCTCGGGAAGACCGGGCAAGCTCTCTGTAAAATTTATGATTTTGTCTTTATCAATTTCAATCTCACCAAAGCGAGTGGTTTTAATTTTTTCGATTTTAGCCTCCGATTTTACCTGTTCCATAACGAAAACGCAGAGAATGCATTAAACAACTATCTCTACGTTAATCTTACCCTCCTTTACTGAAATTTCTGGTCGGCTTTTTGGTATAAGCCCAACATTATAATCAGGTGTTTCTTTGAACGATTCTTGTGCAATCTCTGCAATAGGGTTTCCGCCCATCTCGATCCCCTGCATCCTATCCCCTTCTTGGACCCTCCGAGCAATGCCGCTTAACGCCATCTGGTGACCCAACGCTTTGCCTGTCTCACCAATCTCGGTAAAAGTTTTTAGGCCAATTTCAGACCTGGGCCCGCTGGAATTAATAAAAACTCTGGGGAACTCCATCTTAATGCTAATTTGCCCTATTATCAAAGAGATTCACCAACCATACAAAACTTATCTTATGAAATCAAGAAGAGAGGGTTGTATAACCATCGAGCCCGAAGAAAGAGCCGCTCGATAAACATTTTCCTCCATTTTTAGGCTCATTATCACTTCCGCCATATCAACATCTTCTTTTTCAGAAAGAAGTTTCATTAAGCTCAGCGAGCGTTCTGTCAACCGTCCCTCGGTCGCCTCCAAACGGTTTATTCTTGCCCCGATTATCGACCTATTATTTTGAATCTGCTCCATAGCATCGTCTAACGCTCCCATATCCGCACCTATTGAAGCGGTATTGCCCGCCAATAAATGGTCTCTTAAATTAATTAAAGTTTGAAACACATCAGTTGCGCCTTGAAAAATATCTACCCCGGAGATATTTGTGGCAACATTAATGCCCTTTTGCACTTCAAATTCGATGCTTCCGATATCGCCATTGTAATTAACGGCCGTGATGGGTGACCCAACGGGAGTAAACGGCTCGGTTGTTGTACGATGACCAGCGAAAACATATCTCCCTCCAAAAGAAGTATTAGCAACGGAGATAAGTCTATCGAGAAGCTGTTCGATATCCCTTGCCATGATATCCCTGTCTTTCTGGGAATATGTGTCATTAGCACCACGAACCGCTGTTTCTCTAGCGCTTTGCAAGGCGTCCACCGCATCACCCATCGCTGAGTCGCTTGTGTCCATCCATGACAAAGCATCGCCAATATTCTTCTTATATTGGTCAATCCCCCTCAAAACAGACTTAAGAGATAGGGCTTGCGCCACACCGATGGGGTCATCAGAGGGTAAATTAAACTGCTTGCCTGTGGATAGTTGGTTTTGATACCGGCTCATCCGCTCCATGCTGCTATTAAGATTCCCTAAAACTGAGCCTTCAATCATTTTGTTTGTAACTCTCATCCCTTACACTCCCTTTAAAATTTATCTTCCAGCAAGACCAGTGTTGTTTATTAGTCTATCGAGCATTTCATCCATCACCGTAATCACTCGAGAGGCAGCTTGATAAGCACGTTGATATTTGAGCATATTAACAACCTCTTCGTCCAACGAAACTCCGGATACCGATTCACGGCGGTTGGTCAACTGTTCAACGAGGAGCTCTTCATTTTTCACCAAGCGCGAGGCCTCTTGAGACTTTACACCCAAGATCGCCACCAACGACTCATAATATTCTCCAAAAGTAGTAGTCCCCCCCGCCATAATTAAAGCATCTTTTAACTGAGCAATTCCTAAAGCGTTAAGGCCGTCACCGGCCTCCCCGCCTTGTGAAGCAGCAATGAGAGTTAAATCAGAGAAAATGGGATTTACGGCAATATCGACAGCCCCTATTCCTGTAAAAAAGTCGAGACCCGTCGTCACACCATCGAGAGCAAAACCTACGTTATGCATAGCGTTCACTTCCGTAATTATTGTGCCGGCGAGAACATCAAGTTCTCCCATGTAGTATGGTATATAATTATCTCTAGCATCGAGGGTTCCTTTCAAATTGCCCTTCTCAACCTGAACCAATGAGAGATCGTCTGACCAAACCACATCAAGAAGACCGTCATTTAACGGATTCGCCTGAGTGGTTAATTCAACGATCTTGTCGTTAACTAGAAGCGGCCGCCCACGAATGTAGATAACCATCCCCCCGTCATCGGTCTCTGTTGCTGTAAAGTTAATTATTTCCGAGAGCTCATCCAGCAAAAGATCCCTTTTATCCCTTAAATCATTTGCATTATCCCCACTTATCTCAATCTTCATGATCTGCTTATTTAAATCGGCGATCTGGCGAGCGATGGTGTTTACTTTATCAACTTGAATTTCAACATTTCCATCCAAATTATTTCTCAGCTCATCTAGCTGAAAATAGACATGATTAACAGCATTGGTTAGCGTAACGCTTTGTTCTCTTAAGCTTGCCCTCGCAACCAAACTTTCGGGATTTTTACTAAGCTCATGCCATGCATTCCAAAAATCCGCAAAAACTTTATCGAGACCCGCTTCAGAGGGCTCATTGAAAATAACTTCTATCTGCCCCAATGTTTCCTTTACCGCTTTCCATTCTCCCAAAGAAAGATTCTCCCTCCGAATCTGAACATCAAGGAAAGCATCCCTAGCCCGCTGTATTGACTCTACAGTTACACCCGTTCCTACCTGCCCAGCAATTAAGGGACGGTTATATTCCGGCATTGGAAAAGGCGGGGTCGTTGTCAATTCAGCTCTTTGACGAGTGAATCCGGGCGTGTTTGCATTTGCAATGTTGTGAGCCGTAACATCCAAAGCTCTTTGCTGGGCGCGTAAAGCGCGCATCCCTATTTCTAAACCGAAAAATGCTGAACTCACTTTTCACCTCTAAGTTTAAATTCTTTTATTGAACAATTTTGCATCAGAAGACTTTTTCTTCTCTGCGTTTTCCTGATAAACCTGCTCATCCGTAATCGATTTAAGTAAAAAATCTACATAATTTAAGTTCTTCTCAAGTATTTCAGCATTGCTTTTGCTGATATTGCCCAACTCTTTTAGGGTGTCGAATATCTCTTTTTGTATCTTTCTTATCTGCTTTGAAGAAGTCTCATCCAGATGCTCTGAAAAATCCGACAAATTTTCGATGCCCTCTAAGTTTTTATCTCTCACAAGAACATTAAAAATACCCAATCGCTTCCTCTCAAGTTCTCCGCAGATCACAAGAAGCTTTTCAATTGCTGCAACAATTACTTCTAGATCATTTAACGTCCCCGAAACTATAATCTTTTGTTCTTCTTGAGCAATTTTAAGAAGATTTTTATAGGAATCTCTCTCTTCCTTTAAAACACCTATGAGAGAAAATATCTCTTTCTTCAAATAAATCCACCACCTGCTCGCCAAAATAGTCAGAAATTGATTTACACTACCTTATCCACTACGCTTCGATAGATAATCTTTTCAGCAATTTCACGGCTGGAAACTTCATAGGATCCTTTTTCAATTCTCTCTTTTGCTTCTTCCACTTTTTTTTCGCGAATATCCGGCAATTTTGAATAAAGCTCCATGGCCTTTTGAAATTCCTCGCTTTTCCTGGTGATGGAAACCTTGTCAGATCTTTCAACAGACGCCACCTCGTCCTTTTTTCTGGGTTCGCCGGCCACTTCACTTTTCTTGCTAGATACCTGCTTAATATAGCTTTGAAGAACTCTTTCGATCTGGTTGTTTGAAATAATCACCTTTTCACCTCAACAAAATATCTATGTAAATTATCGACAAAATCCCCTTTTTTCTTCACCATAGTTTTTCGCCAAACTCGTCAATACGTCCCTAGCAGTTATAACGAAAAGGCCAGTTAATCTTCGGATCCATGCTTTTTTTTTATCGTGTCCCTGCTCAACATGCCACTCCCGGATTTGGATTCAAAAGAAATGTTGTCTCGAAGCTCTTGGCTAAGATTTTTAGCGCATTCCGAACAAAAACGGCCCGATAAAATAAGATTGCCACATCTCTCACATTTGAATTCAACGCCCGAGATAGGTGTGGTAAGAACCAATCTTCCTTCTTTAATAAAATTTATAATCCTTTCCGAATCAACACCCGTTGCCGCGCTTATCTCGGCTATCCCCGTCAATTTACTGCTGCGCAAAAAATCCTTAACCAAGTCAAGTTCCTTTTCCCATTCGATCAAGCATTCGGGGCAAATGTCGCTCCCGATAAATTTGAATAACTTCCCACACTCAGAGCAGTTATGAAGTTTCAGTTTTTGGCCTCCTTTACATTACACATTAACCCCTAAATATTTGGTTCGCAATAGAGAGCATCGTATCAGCATTTTTAATTGCTCGCGCATTTAACTGGTAAGCCCTTGATGCCGTAAGCAACTTTGCCATCTCGTCGGCCAAATTAACATTGGACATTTCTAAAAATCCCTGACAAAGAGTCCCAAAACCGTCTGCACTCGGAGTATTTTGCGTAACATCACCTGAGACAACTGTTTCCGCAAACAAACTATCGCCCATTCTCTGAAGACCCGCTGGGTTTGTAAATTTAAAAAGATTTATCTGACCAATTTCTTGAGACGCGCTTTCGCCTTCCAAAATTGCGGAAACCATCCCTTTTTCAGAGATTGAAATCGAAGTCGCGCCGTCCGGTATGGTTATAGGGGGTTCGAGATAATATCCGGAAGTGGTGGTTAATCTCCCGGTCGCCCCATCTACCATGAAAGAGCCATCACGGGTATATCCATGACTTCCATCAGCCAACTTAACCCTGAAAAACCCATTGCCCTCAATGGCTAGATCAAATTGATTTCCCGTATTTTCAATGCTGCCCTGTTCAAAAATTTGGCGTGTGTCCATCAGTCCCACCCCACAACCAATCTGGATCCCGCCATTCAGCCCCATTCCCTCAGGAAGAAAAGACCCAATCTGATCGGTCATTTTATAATCCAAATCCTGAAATTCAGAAATAACCCTCTTAAAACCAGTGGTGTTTATGTTGGAAACGTTATTGCCTATGGTATCGATGCTCATCTGCTGCGTTTGCAGCCCCGAAGCTGATATCCATAAAGAACGAATCATTTTATCCTCCTTTCCCTATACGTTTCGATGGGCAAAATAAGGATAAATGAGGAGATTTACCATCAAGCCGCTTCATTCAGTCAGCAACTTTAGGCCCCTGCAAAAGCAGTCCGGCCTTTTACCTTAATCTCCCTACATCATTTACCGCTTTACCCAAAATCTCATTATGACTTTGAATTACTTTTTGGTTGGCTTCATACGCTCTCAATGTAACTATCAGCCCAACCGTTTCTTTTGCAACGTCCACATTTGATGTCTCAATAAATCCCTGACTGACAACAACGTTGCCAGCTAATTGAGGCGCGGTGGCAGAACCGTCTGAGATTTGAAACAAATTTTCACCAACTTTTCTCAAAACATTTTCAGGTTCACCAAACTCAACTATCCTAAAGGAGTCCAACCGCGTTCCGTCAACGATTATGTTTCCATTTTTGTCAACCGAAACATCATCGCCATCGATTTGAATTACACCATTCTGACCCCGCACATAATAGCCATGAGCATCAACTAACCGACCTTGAGCATCTAGCGCAAAACTCCCGTTCCTCGTGTACATTTCCCCATTTGGTGTATCAAGGACGAAAAAACCTTCGCCCATTAACGCAAAATCGAGTTTATTGCCCGTTTCCTTCATGGCACCTTGCGAATTATCGAAAACCGTTTCCGAAATACCAACTCCTGTGCCAAGATATCCAATAGACGACGCGTTTCTAACCCGACCACCCTCAACAGCCTTGATGAGAGCCAGAGGGAAAGACTCAAGTGTTAAAGTGTCTTTTTTATAACCCGCCGTATCTACATTGGCCAAATTGTTGGCAATTACGTCATGCTTATTCATCTCCGCCAACATTCCAGTTGCGGCGGTGTATAGTCCACGAATCAACCTTTTCACCCCCTTTCAATACTAAATGTTGTGTTTTTCATCACACTTACCACAATATTCGCCGCTAAGAAGAAAATTCCTTTATTGTTTCAAATTTTTTTCTCCAGCCCTCTGTCGAGTTTGTAAACAAACACAAGAATCTCGGCAATAACCTGATAAAGCTCAACCGGAATTTCTTCCTTGATATCCAGACAACTCAGCACTTCCACTAAAGAAGGGTCCTCATGCAATGGAACCCCATGCTCCTTAGCGACACTAATTATTTTATCGGCAATTTTGCCCTTTCCTTTAGCTATAACCCTGGGCGCATTATCTTTCGATGGCTCATAAGTAAGCGCAACTGCCGATTTTAACTTCTTTTTTCGAGGCATTGATTCCTTCACGGTTACACCTGTATATCCACTGATATTTTATTGAATAAGGGCTCGGTTTTTCTTTCAGAGGCCGAAACCACCATTTCTTTGATCACATAATCAAACTCTTCAAGTTTTCGAATTAAATCTCTAATATGATTACTGATATGCTTTTCAATGGTTTCGTTCTCCACTTCCATCCGGCAATTGATGTCTCCGTGTATGACTTCCAATAGGACATTCATTGGTCCTATGTTTGGCATATCTAAAAACAAGACTAGCGTGTAACTCGATTTGTCCAATGATAAAAATTCGTCCCCTTCTTTCTGTTTGAATATCCCGATTTGAGCGTGTTTTACTTCATCGCCAAATTGAACAGGAATTGAGAATAAGACATTCGGGTTAGAAAGACGCCCGGGAGTTTCCTTGGCCGATTGAGATATTTGCGATTCTCCTCCCCTTCCAAGAAATTTGAGAATTATCTTGCCCTTTTTTAATTCATCAACTCTAACTTTAATAAAATCTCCGGGGAAAAGCGTAAGATTTGTCTCGGCCAGAAGATTGCCTCCGCGAAGACTAATGATCACCTTATTACCGAAAGACGCAACTATTTTTCCCAGTAGGATTTCACCCAATCGGAGTGTAACTTCAGACGTTTGGGCGGGAGAAATTAAAAAACTTAACCCACTAACAGGCTGCATGCATTCTCCTTTTAAGTTATGAAGTTATTAGTTGGCTTGCCCGCCATTAGATCTGCCTGGTCTGTACCAGATATCAGGTAATAGACATTGACGGGGAAGAATTAATCCTTAATCCTTTAATCCTTACCCCTGATTCCTTACTTTACCTTTTACCCTTCTTTTTCCATCTGCTGTTTTTGAGATTGCCGCGCCCCGCAAAATTGCTGTGGGGCTCGCAATGACCTTCCTTTTTCCTTGTCATCACGAGGGCTTTAGCCCGTGGTGATCTCCAGCCATCTGCCAATAATTTTATCCTTCTCGAAGCGCAACACTAACTTCGATATCTCCAAGACTGCTAGTTAAAACTATATAAAGACGCTGAGCATCCAGTATTGAAATTATCACACTTTTTCCACAAATCAAGGTGGGGGGCGTAAGGGCTGATGGATACCCCGCCTGTTCCAACTTTGTACTCGCCGTTCCAGTTATCATATTTCCAAGCTCACCAACAGCGCTTTGAGCAAGATCATCAAATAGCGGTAAATTTTGTCCTATCATCTCAGATGCTATCTTTTTAGCTGTCTTTTCGGTCATACCATAAATTATCTGCCCTTTTATCTTTCCCGTGACCCCTACGAGAACATTCACCTCCTGGGAGGTTTGAGATGAAGTATGCACAGATAATGGCCCTTTTTCAACCTTTAAACCCAATTCCGCTTCAATAATTTCGTAAGCAGCTTCGATAAACGGATTAATGAATTCAACCTTTAACATCATATTTTTCTCCTTTCGTGAAATTTATTCCTCATTTTAATTTAAGATTAAATCAATTTCTTTCACCGCATCCGTGACCTGTGAAATCAAACCATCTAATTCGGTTGAGTTTATCCCCACAATTTCAAGAGCTTTACCTTCTAAAGCATACAACATACCATCAGCCCCTATCCCTATTCCTAAACTAAGACAAATAAAATCGGCAACATGGACTATCGATACAAGCAGAGGGTCAATTTTTGCCTCGGTCGGGTTATGATGAAACCCGATGGCTTCAACAATCTTCTCTGGAAGATTCCATTTTTCCGATATTTTCATACCAATTTCCTGATGTTCAAAACCCAAAACTGCCCTCTCGGCATCGAGAAAAGTGCTGTTTTGTGAAGTTAAAGCATCTGTTATCTTTTCATATTCTTCTTTAACATAATCACTTAAAACCAATTTCCCCACATCATGCAGAAGCCCAGCAACAAACGGTTCTTCCGAATCATAATAATTTATGTAATTGCCTATCAGCCGGGCCGTCAAAGCGCAAGCCACGGCGTGTCTCCAAAGTTCACCTTTCTGAAGCGCATATCCCTTAGCCGGACGGTCGTAAAAACCTCTCATTGAGAGGGCAAACACAACACTTTTAAGAGTGTCATAGCCAAGGATTACAATTGCTTCTCCAACCGTCGCTACCTTCCTGGGAAATCCATAATATGCCGAATTTGCCATCCTTAAAACTTTTGCAGTTAGGGCTTGATCATGGGATATTACTTTCCCAATATCTATCGCAGAAGATTTAGGGTCATTTATGAGTTTTAAGGCCTTGGTCGCAATTTGAGAAAAGGGTGGAATATCATCAATATCGGCAAGAATTTTTTTAATCAAGGCCTCTTTTCTTTTTTTCCTTTTATTCTCCGTCAACATTCTTTTCGCTATTAGGTTTTTTACCTTTTCATCAACTTTCTTATCCTTCATATTCTTTCCTTACTTGCTAGGTTTTAAGTAAAAAAATGGGAGAAACATCTCGAAGCCAAAAGCGGCCGCGCCTCCCATAAGACTCTCTGTGCTTCCAGTAAACAGAAGACCCCCCGCTTTTAAGGAATCATAAAACTTTCTGTAAATTTTACATTTCGACTCCTCGGTAAAATAAATAACCACGTTTCGGCATATGATCAAATCAAAATTGGTTTCATATTCATCTTTAAATAAATCATGTTTTTTGAAATCGACTCTCTCCTTTATTTCACCTTTTAATCCTGCTTCGTCGCCATCAACGACAAAAAATTTATTTAGCAAGCGGGGAACGACATTTCTCAACTCTTTCATAGGATACCGACCATTGCGCGCCACATCTAAAATTTTTTCATCCAAGTCAGTCGCAATTATTTTGTGTTTTAGGCCCGGCGTTAACTCATCTAATATTATAGCGATTGTATATGGTTCGGCTCCATTGGAACACCCTGCGCTCCAAATCTTTAAACGAGGACTCTTTCTTAGAAGATGCGGGAGAATTTCGTCTCTTAGTTCCTCAAATTTTTTGAGATCTCTAAAAAATTCTGAAACATTTATGGTTACCCAATCAACAAATCGCTTTAATTGTATGGGATCATTCTCTAATATTTTTACATAACTAATATAATCCTCGACCCCCGCTTGACCTATAATATACGGTAATCTTCTCTGTATTTGATGAGTTTTATAAGAATTAAGATCGATTTGAGTTAGCTCAAAAACCTTCTTTTTAAAGTATTGATACTCTTTTTCCTTCTCTAATAATTGCAATTTGCTTCACCTTTTTTCCAGTATCCTTATTATCTCCTTCGGTATATCTGAAAGTGAGACGACTACATCGGCATTTCCCATATCAATGACCGCCTTGGGCATGCCGTACACCACACAGCTCAGTTCATCTTGCACAATCGTGCAACCACCTTTTTTCTTAATATATCTCATACCATCTGCTCCGTCTCGACCCATTCCGGTAAGAATTACCCCAACGGTATTTTTCCCGTAGACTGAAACAGCCGAATTCATCATCACATCAATGGAAGGCCGAACACCGTTAACCATTGGACCCTTGTTAAATTTCACAACGCCCTCTTTCTCTATCAACATGTGAGCCCCCCCTGGAGCAATAAGAACCAAGCCTGGCTCCAAAGAATCATTAACGTTAGCTTCTTTGACCTGAAGCTGCGATATTTTATCTAATCTATCGGCAAGGGATTTTGTAAATGGCCCATCGGGCATATGTTGAACAACCAATACGGGCAAAGGCAAATTGCCCGGTAGTACAGAAAGAACTTGAGACAAAGCGTTTGGTCCCCCCGTTGAAGCTCCCATCAAAAGAACCTTCCCGTCGCTCAAAGAAACTGATGATTTAATTCGCATTACCTTTGAGCGTTCAGCCGGCTTCTTTGGAGACGAACGAGCCACCGCTTTAACCTTTGATATAAGATTATCCTTAATTTCCCGTAGATTCATATGCGGAAGATTAACCGGTTTTGGAACCACATCAACCGCTCCCAACAAAAGCGCGCGAGCCGTTGCATCGGATCCGTCCTGCGTGAGCGTACTCACCATAATAACAGGAAGCGGATTTTCCTTCATGATATGCTCAAGCGCCGTCAAACCATCCATCTGAGGCATCTCGATATCCATGGTTACCACATTGGGCATTAACTCTTTGATCTTATCCAGCGCCTCAAGCCCATTCGAAGCGGTGCCAATTACATTAATTTCAGGATCAGAGATAAGCATATCCGAAAGCACTTTTCGCATAAAAAACGAATCTTCAACTACCAATACATTGGTTTTAGACAAAAAATTTAACCTCCAAAGCAAAAAAAATTATCCAATTTGTTTTCTAACGGCATCCAGAACCCGCGCAGGCTGAAACGGCTTTAAAACATAGTCCTTCGCTCCTGCCTTCACGGCCTGTATAACCATATTTTGTTGACCCATAGCGCTGCAAACTATGATTTTGGCGTCGGGGTCTACCTTTTTTATCTCTGCGATTGCTTGAATCCCATCCATAACGGGCATCGTTATGTCCACTATTGTTAAATCAGGTTTTAATTTTTCAAATTTCTCAACCGCAACCTTTCCATTTTCAGCTTCCCCAACAACACTATAACCACTCTCTGTTAATAGTTTGGCTAACCGCATACGCATAAAAGCTGCGTCATCCGCAACCAAAATATTCTTTCCCATAAACTACTCGACCTCCTTTCTTTAAATTTCTCCTAGTTGCTGCCCAATAGTTCTTACTAAAACCCTTCCTGTGCTAGGATAGAAATAAACAGTTCTGCCACAATTTCCCCCCACATCAGAAGATGCTATATTTAATCCAAGGTCTTTTAAGATTTTCTTTGTCATCTCAACATTACGGGAACCGATGTCAAACTGGCCAGAGCTTCCGGGCAAATTAAGCATATTGGCTCCACCGGCTATTTTCACTTTCATTCTATTTTTTTTTGCCCCTTCTTCGATAAGTTCATTCATCAATTTTGGAATTCCCGTATCCGCAAACTTTACAGGGACACTCGTTTCAACACCATTATCGTTCGGTAACATTATGTGAGCCATCCCGCCAATACCAATTATTTCATCACACATACATATCCCAACGCACGAACCAAGCCCATGCGCCACAAAAACCATAGATTTATCCTTGCTTACACACATCTCTCCTATCCCTATACTAATAGATAATTCTTCAGTAGTTGCTTTAACCACTACTTGGCCTCAATTACTTCAAAAATTTTTTTGAGAACACTGGGAGCCGCAAACAAGAAGAGCTTGCTGTCGATATCGTGACTTTTATCCGAAAATACCGTCTCAGAAAAGAGTATTTCCTCAGGAGACTCACCAACATTTAATATCAGAGATGATAAAATGGCGCCAGCCATATCCATAACCACCATAGGAACAGATGGTTGAAGATCCAACCAAGTATGAGTACTTAATGTTCTTAGAAAATGAGAGACGACAATATTGCCCACTTCTCCCAAAGCCGACTTTCCCATTTCATCCAACTCTGAAGTAACACCAAGTTCGTTGCCAAGCAAGATATCAACAAGTTTAAAAGCGCTTTCCTCCGAAAGAATAATTGAAACAAGCCCCGCCACATCACCTTTAAAAGAAAGGCAAATACAGGTTACCAAATTATCGGAACCGCCCATTTCATTTACTATATTACTTAAAGAAATTAATCCAAGTTTGGGAGACTCAAGAGAAATCTCCCTGTGTATCATTTCAGAAAGAGCTTTAGCGGAAGTATCCATGCTTCGCTCAACAATATAACCTAAAATATTCTTTTGGTTCTCCGAAAAAGTAATCATCTTTCCTCCGCCTTTTTCAATTTAGAAATTTTCTCATCCTCTTTTTTGGATCCATGTCTCCTCTTCTTCTCCAACCTAGCTATCAAACTAACAATATCGACAATCAAAGCAACTTTTCCGTCACCTAAAATTGTTGCGCCCGAAAGTCCTTCCGTCTCGCCCAAATAACCACCTAGCGATTTGATGACAATCTCTTGTTTGCTAACGAGGCTGTCCACAATCAACCCCACGCTATAATCGCTATAACCAACTACAACAACGTGTAAATCATCTTTTTCAATGTTGCTTTGGCCTTCTTTAAAGAGTTCGCTTAATCTTAAAAGTGGAAGAACTTTGCCCCTTAATAAAGTGGTTTCATCCCCTCCAACGAACTTAACATCATCTTTTGACATTCGAAAAACTTCATTGACCATGTTCAAAGGAATGGCATATGTTCTTTCCTTTAAGGAGACCAGAAGGGCATCTACAATGGCAAGGGTCATGGGAATCTTTATGATAACTTTGGTGCCCTTGCCAACTTCTGATTCTATATCGACCGAGCCATTTGCCTTTTTAACATTATTACTAACCACATCCATGCCAACCCCTCTGCCAGAAACATCGGTAACACTCTTTGAGGTGCTCAAGCCGGACATAAACATTAATTTAAAAGCTTCTTTTTCCTCCATTCGTTCGGCTTCTTGCTCACCGATAAGACCCTTTTCTATTCCCTTTGCTTTTAATTTGGCAGCATCGATTCCTCTTCCATCATCTTCGGTTTCAATTACTATGTAGCTTTCCTCTTGCCGAGCACTTAAAATTATTTTTCCCGCGGTCGGTTTTTTTGCTTTTTTTCGCTCTTCGGCCGTTTCTATTCCATGATCAACCGCATTTCGCAAAATATGGATAAGCGGGTCTCCTATTTCCTCTATAACAGAACGGTCAAGTTCAGTTTCTTTTCCGTTCATATAAAAATCTACTTGTTTCCCCGCCTTACGAGCGAGATCCCTTACCATCCTCGGGAACTTGTTAAATACCTGCTCGATTGGTAGCATCCGGGCTTTCGTTATTTCTTCCTGTAAACCGTTAGTTATCTGCCCGATTAAAGCTGTGGTTGTATTTAAATCACCGCTTATGTCTCCCAACTCATAATTTTCTTGAAGTTCATGACCTATCCGACCTAGGCGAGTCTTGTTTATAACCAACTCCCCAACCAAATTCATTAAATTATCAAGTCTCTCAATATTCACTCGAACCGTTTTTGCAACAGCCGCCTGCATGCGCTTTAACTCTTCAGGCGACTTACCGCGAGCTTCGATTCCCAAATCAGCTTCTCTTCGATCAGCATCTCTGGCTTCCTCTAAAGAATGCCTCTCAACCGAGCAATCGCTTATTTCAGATACAGATTTCAAAATATTTTTTATCCGATCCTCATCCTCTTGGGTACCAAGAATAGCTTGAAGTTTGAAGCTTTCTTTCCCCTCCTCAAGTTCCTTAATCGAAGGAGTTGACTTAATCAATTCTCCTACTTCTTTGAGCTCCTCAATAACCTGGAAAAGTCTTACCGCCGGCATGGGACATTCTTTTGATATGGAGAGATTTATATCATAAACCCCAAATCCTTTGACTTCAGCCTCCGCAATCTTGTTTATATCTTCGCTTGTGGGCGTAAAATCATCCGTTTCTAAAGAACTCGGGGCCTCCTCTTTTTCCTCTTTTATAAAAATCCTTAACTTGTTTACCAAAGAATCAATGTCAATATCGGACTCTTTTTTTGTAATTAATTCATCGCTTAGAACTCTTAATACATCAAGAGACTCCAAAAGAAGATCTATAAGTTCCGCTGTAACTTTGAGTTCGTTCTTACGTAGTTTGTCGAAGAGACTCTCCATTGCGTGGGTGAGATTAGTCATTCTAACGTGTCCCAACATGCCGGAAGAACCTTTTAATGTATGAGCCGCTCGAAATATTTCCTGAAGCAGCTCTTTATTAGAACCTTCTTTCTCAAGGATAACGATATCCTCATCCAAGGCCTGCATAAGTTCTTCAGCCTCTTGCAAAAATAATTTTATGTCTTCATCGCTTCCATCAAATATTAAACTCATGCACCCCTCCCAACGACAACAAAAATGCCCCTTTGTTTTTCTTTTTATTATCGGTAAGTAAGCTTTTTTTCTTAAGAAGATTTTCCCCACAAACAGCTCGAAATAAAAAACAGATGGCTAATAGCAGATGTTTAGAGATCACCACGGGCTAAAGCCCTCGTGATGACAAGGAAAAAGTGAGTCATTGCCTGGTACAGGTCTGACGACGAATTAAGTGAGGCAATCTCAAAAGACTGCCACCCCCTCCGTATTCGCAGTGACGAAATTCAACAGTCTCTGTGGTTAAATGCTATTTAATCCTACAATCCCTTCTTTGGAATAGTATTTTTCTCATGTGCTGTCAAAAAAGCCCTAACTACATCGGGGTCATATAGGGTTCCGGAATTCCCCTTAATTTTTTCTACCGCCATTTCATTCGTTAATCCTTTACGGTTAAGAATATATGCATTCTTCTCAAAATCATTGGCAACAGCGATTATTCTCGCCTGCAGAGGTATAGCGTTACCCTTAAGACCATCGGGATAGCCGCTGCCATCAAAAAATTCATGATGGTGCATTATTCCGGGCGTAACCGTTCCCAACCGCTTAATAGATTTTATGATTGAACTCCCCTTTAGGGGATGCTCCATCAATTTAACCATTTCGTCGGTGGTTAAATCAGACCCACTCTCTAAAGTGGAATCATTTAGTCCAATTTTCCCGACGTCATGAAGGATAGCGGAGATTTGCAAATCTTCCTTTTCTTCATTGGAAAGCCCCATTTCGTCCGCTATGGCTTTGCTATAAATTGCCGTTCTCCCCGAGTGTCCTGATCCAAAGGCCGTCTTTGCTTCCAAGGTTGAAATCAACGACTTTATGATTCCAAGCAACATATCGTGCATTTCTTTGTATAAACGACAGTTTGCAATGCTTGAGGCCGCCTGGTTGGCAATCGCCTCCACCAACTTAAAATCCTTTGAAGTAAAATCATCTTTATCAGATTCCCGGTATATGTTGAGGGTTCCGATGGGCTTGTTCTTAACTTTAAGCGGGGTACAAATGACTTTTCCGGTTTCGCCTTTATTAAATATGAAATCGGGCGAGTTTTTAGCCACCTTGTTGTCTAAAATTAACTTAAGACCCATGGTAGCATCCATCGCCAATCCTGTCGTTATCTTCGCGCAATCAGAAATGTCACCCCCCGAAATCTCCAAGGAAGATGACGCAATTTTTAGATTTCCACTTTCTTCATCAATCAATAGCAAAAAGATTTTATCGACATTTAACTGCTCGAATATTTCGTTGTTAACAAGGTGTAATAGCTCATCCATATCCAATAAAGTTGAAAATTTTTGACTTAACCTATACAAGAGCGTGAGTTCCTCATATGTCTCAGAAATTTCTCTTGCCATCGCGTCAAGCTCATTCTGAAGAGACTCACCCATATCTGCTTTACCCATTTTGAACTCCTTTAACCCTCGCTCATTCTTTAACTTCTATCAAGGGAATCTTAATAATAAAGGTGCTACCTTTCCCTTCTTTACTTATCACGCCGATAACCCCTTTGTTAGCTTCGACAATTTGCTTAACTAAAGCTAACCCCAATCCCGTACCCGCTGCCGCATTTTGCGAGCTTTTCCCCTGGAAAAACTTGTCAAAAATTCTAGGCAATTCAGCATCGGGGATACCCATACCATTGTCTGAAACAGAAATTTCAACAAAAGAATCTTTGTCGGTTTCCTTGTTCTCACAGCTCGCATTGCCCACAACTAACCCTTCCCTTTTAGGAGTGCTCATCTTCAAGCTGTTGGTTTTCTTCACATCAACTCGCACAAATCCCCCTTTAGGCGTATATTTAATTGAATTCCCGACAAGATTATTTATCAATTGCTTCAGCGCATCGGCATCTATAAAAATGCTCTTTGGCAAGGATTTATCAAAATGACAAGAGAGACTTATTTTTTTATTTTTGGCAGTTGGTAGGAAAGAATCTACCGCCTTGGAAATATCATCTTTTAACCTAATAGAGCCGCAATTAAATTTAAATAAACCCGCCTCCATCTTTGAGATATCCAAAACATTCCCAACCAAACGAGAAAGTCGATCTGTTTCATCATTAACAATGGAAAGAAATTCCTTTTGAACTTTTTTGTCTTCGTCGTCAACATCATAAAGAAGTGTTTCAACATAAGCCTTAATTGATGCCAGCGGCGTTCTTAATTCATGGGAAACATTGCAAACAAATTCCGTTTTGACCCTATCCACTTCTTTTTCTTGCGTTATATCTTCAAGAAGAACAATGTTTCCTAAGGGCAAGCCCTCATTTTGAGAATCGTCGGCACTAAAATTAGCAGGAGTCATTCTAAAACGAATTACTCTGTCGTTTAATCGAAGCTCCTTTCGAAAACAAGCTCGCACTTTTTGTTGAAAAAATCCCGCACCAAGATGTTGAGAAAAAAACAAAGAGGAGATATTGGCGCCCATTATTTCTTCTCTGGATAAACCCAAAATTTCCTCCGCGGCAGGATTAATCATCGAAACCATACTATTATTATCTATAACAATTATCCCATGAGTAATCCCATTTATTATTGTTTCTACCATGTTTTTTTTACGAAAAATCTCTCTTTTCCTATTTTCCGCGTTTCGAAGCAGCAATTTTAACCCTTGGTGATTTGATGGCTTGACATCGCTTAAAGACTTGCAAACGGAACCATATGCCCCAATCAACTGGAAAAGTAAGGTGGCCGACTTCCAAATAACATCAAAAGAACGCTCTAAAGATATTTTACTGGCTAGCTCTTGCAAATAAGCTAAGTGGGTATCTACTATAATTTCAGGATCCAAGTTTTGTTTAATTAACTCTTCCGCAAAACACCTTACAACTTCATCTTCGTGTTCTTTGCCACCGTCAAGATAATTTTCCAAAAGATCGGTATAGCATTTGGCCAGATTTATTTTACGCCCGTTCTTAGACAACTGTCCCCCCTATTTTAAATTATGCTCCAGTTGTAATCTCGCTACCCAGAACTTCTTCTACTTTCTTAATCAGCATTCTTGGACTAAAAGGCTTTGTTTCATAGACATCGGCCCCCACATCGAGACCCTTTTTCTCGTCAATTTCCTGTCCTCTGGCGGTTAACATGATGATGGGAATGTGTTTTGTTTTTTCGTTGCTTTTAATGGCAAGACAAGCTTCATAACCATCCATCTCCGGCATCGCCACATCGAGAATTATAAGCGAAGGCGCCTCTTTTAAACTTAAATCCACGGCCTCTTTCCCATCGGCTGCTTCAATTACTTCATATCCCACCCGTTTAAAATTGTATCCTATAATTCTTCGTATATGGGGCTCATCATCCGCTATTAAAATTTTGCCAATCCCCATCTCGTCATCCTCCTTTTACACTTTTCCTATAAGCCAACTAGAGTACTTATCGGCAAAACAAGAGCTAAAGTTTAGGAAAATCTTATTTATAAACGATAAAATTGATGAAAAGCGGGAAGAGAAGGGGGAGGGGTGAAGTAGCTCAGCTTCCAGCCACCAGTCATCAGACTGTTGAATAATAGCCAAATAAGCGCTTTTTCGCGTCATTGCGAGGCGAAGCCGAAGCCCGATGCGGGCCACGCTCCCTTTGGTCACTCGCAATGACAAAATTCAACAGTCTCGTCATCAGCCTTCAGGAAAAACATTCTCCCCTCCCTTGATGGGAGGGGTTGGGGAGGGTGAAGTAGTTCATAGCAAACGGAAGATGGCTAATATGGCTGGTTAGATGGTTGGAGATCACCGCGGGCTAAAGCCCTCGTGATGACAAGGAAAAGAAAGATCATTGCGAGTTTGCCAGAGGTGGGCGAAGCAATCTAGAGACTGCCTCGCTTCGCTCGCAGTAACAAAAAATGAGGTCATTGCGAGTCTCGATTTATCGGGGCGAAGCAATCTCATAAGTGACAGATGGCAAAAGAAGGATAGAAGGCAGCGACTATGGACCGCCTACTATAAAGGGCGCAAAGCTTTTTGTTTGTTCGCGCCCTTTATTTCGGATTTAAATATGTGGTTCATCTACTAAGCTTCGGCCGTTTCTTTCATTATCTTAAGGTGACCTCTCTCAATCTCGGAAAGTATCTTTTCCAAATCAAGCAAGATTATGAGCCGGTCATCCACCTTGCCTATGCCCCTTAAATATTCGGAATCTACGCTTTCAACGACGGGAGATGGCGGCTCTATCGCGGTTGCTGGAAGGCGCAAGACTTCAGCTACGGCATCAACTACCATCCCTACGGTATCATCTCCCACCTCTACCACCACTATTCTGGTTGATTTGGTCTCCTCGATCTTTTCAAAACCAAATCTCTCCCTCAAATCTATTACCGGGATCACTTTTCCCCTCAAATTTATAACGCCCTCAACAAACTCGGGGGCCCTGGGAACCTCCGTTATCGGTTGCATCCTGATTATCTCTTGAACGGTCGATATATCCACCCCGCAAATTTCATTGGCAACTTCAAATACCACCAGTTGTTCCTCTTCAACTTGTTTTTGTTCCTCGGTCATTTCTTCCTCCTTTCTTCAAACTTAAAAACGTTCAAAGATCAAGATGGGAGAAGCGCTTCTCCCATCTCTGCTTTTTTCTACAGGGTGAAGTTCTTAACCATCTCATCGAGTTCTCCGGCAATCTTGGCCAACTCTTGAGTTGAATCCGTTGCCTCTTTAACAGAGGCCGCCTGCTGCTCGGATGAGGCCGATACCTCCTCGGAGGATGCAGCGGTCTCTTGAGATATGGAGGCGATGGAGTCCACGGCCTTTACCACTTGCTCGGAGGAAGCAGCCACCTCTTCTGTCGCCGCCGTATTCTCCTCGGTGATTGAGGCGATGGAGTCCATGGCCTTTACCACTTGCTCAGATGAAGCAGCCATATTATCTGCGGCCACCGACACCTCTTCCATCTGGGAGACGACCTTTTCAATTCCGACCATCATCTCTTTTATGGCATCTCCCGCGTTCCCCGCGAGCTGCGCCCCCTTTTCAACCTCAGATGTTCCTTTCTCCATGGATTCTACGGCTTCTTCCACACCACTTTGAATTCCCTTTATGAGGCCGGCAATCTCTTTGGTGGCTCCAGCGGACCTTTCGGCAAGTTTCCTTACCTCATCAGCCACAACCGCAAAGCCTTTTCCGTGCTCTCCAGCCCGGGCCGCCTCTATTGCCGCGTTTAAAGCGAGAAGGTTGGTCTGCTCCGCGATGTCATTTATCACATCAATTATCTCACCTATTTGCTGCGACTTATCTCCAAGCGCCCCTATCTTGGTGGCAGACTCAAGGACAACATCTTTTATCCTATCCATGCCGACCGTCGTCTCATCTGTGGCCGCATTTCCCTTTTCAGCAATTTTTTTGGTTTCGGTAACTACATTGTTAACCTCCTGAGCATTCTTTGCCACCGCCTCAATTGCTTTGGAGAGTTCGTTTATGCCGTTTGTTGTTTGGGCAACGCTTCTTGCCTGATCTTGGGCTCCCTTGGCCACCTGATCTATCGCCGATGATATCTGGTTTGCAAGACCCGATGCCTCGGAGGCGCCTTTTGACTGCTCGCCGGCTCCCTGGGCAACTTGGCCTATGGCCGAAGCCACCTGGTCAGTTGCCGCAGAAATTTGCCCAAAGACCACGGAAAGATTATTTGCGGATTCGGTCATCTTTTCGGATGCCTCTTTCACCTTATCCAACATGTTCCTTTCCTGGGTGACGTCTCTTATGATTTCCATGCCGCCAACGACTTCGCCTCTCTCGTCGAAAAGAACATCGACGCTGGCCACAACGGGAACTTTTGTGCCCGACTTGTTTATGATATTAACCTGAGCGCCCACAATCGGCTCCTTGGTCTTCATGCACTGCTCCACCGCACAGTTGCCGCAGACATCTGCGTTGAAAACCTCATTACACTTCATCTTCATCGCTTCTTCGGCCGAGTAACCCGTGAGTTTTACAGCCGCGTCGTTAAAGTAGGTGATGTTTCTATCATTATCCCGCGCAAAGATGGCATCGTAGATACGAGCCTTTGCCCTTTGAGCCTCTTTTTGCATATCTTCGGCCTGTTTTTTTAAATTTCCTGTAATCAGCCCAAAATTATTAATTAAGCTACCTATTTCATCTCCCCTATCCTTTCCAAGTTCTTCAACCTCTTTTAATCTCTCTTCAGAGACCCCTTCTGAGGCAATTGACTCCATGCCGTCAGCTAACTTATTTAAAGGTTTGGTGATGCTTCGAGTTAAAATGAATCCGAGCCAACTTCCCCCAACAAATGAACCAATGATCTGAACGATAACCACCATTCGTGCGCTCGACTCAGAAGAATCAGCTGATTTCGTGGCCGCTTCCACATCGCCGCTGCCCAGTAAACGAAGTTCCCCGATGGTCTCTATTAACTTCTCAGCCTCGGCATCCATCTCTTCCATCTTTTCGCCAGCAAGCTCCGTGTCCTCATAAACCTTAAATATCTCCTCGGCTTTTGCTTTAACACCAGCTTTGCCCTTCTTAATTTCCTCAACCAAGGCCAGCTCCTCGATCGCTTCTTCGCCCCTCGCTTTAAATTTATCTTCAAGGGTGGCGACCATCTCGTCAATTTCTTTGTCTAATTTATTGAACACCTCAATCTCTCCATCGTTTTTCGTGATAATTATATCGTTGCCGGGCATCAAATATTCCCCTACCTTAATCTGTAAATCGGCTATCTTTTCCATCTCCACCATATAATCCTTGGCATGATTAATATTCTTGCCTACCGCGCCCAATAAGAGCAGAAACATCACACCAAATATTGCTGTCAAGGCAACTACAATATAGAAACCTCCCAACAATCGCGTGCCAATCTTCGTGCTAGATTTTAAGTTTTTTAAAATCTTCAATTTTTTACCCCCTTTTATTTACCAATGCCGTAAAAATAACATTAAATTTCTTTTTTTTACTCCCCCTATCACCCCCGAAGTAAATTCCAAACAACACTTTGCTTTGCCAAAAATTTTTAAACCGCATTTTTTAAACCGCATTTAACTTATATAATATAATCGGCATCTCTTTTAAAAAGTTTAACTTTGCGCCAATGATTCATAAATTTTTTAATATTTACGCATCTGTAAAGCAAACATTTTTATCATCCATTATTTCGACATAACTACCTCAAATATCTTATTTGTGACTCCAATCGATTTTTGATGCCTCCCATCTTGTTTTATCTTCAAATATCATCTTCTTTCAAATCAAAAAAAATTTATCCGTATTCGAGCTTGATCAACTCTGCTTATGATAAGTAAGTATCGGCCACAACATATAGTATTTTTTCATAATTTACTTGACATATTTTGTGTCTAAGGTAATATTTAACTAATATTAGTTCCTTGGGAGGGATATATAATAACCCACTGTTCAAAACGGGGTCTATTTCTGTTTTTTTTACTATTTTTCCTTGTTTTGGGAATGATGGGTAGTTTACCCCTTAAAACACATTCGACTTCAAGCAAGTCGGTTTATGAATTCACAGTAAAATCTGCTTCCGCGCAAGAGAGTTCGGTCACCAAAGACCCACAAAATACAGCAAATAATGAACAGAAAACATCTTCAAATCCCAAACAAGAAAAAGATGATTTTTTTATTGACGAATATAATGACCCCGCAAGCGAACCCAAGAAAGAAAGCTTTCTAGATAGCATAATTGGAGTGATATTAACTATTTTCAAATATGTAATTAGCTTAGCTTTCGTTTTGGCATTAGGATACATATCGATACAAGGACTAAAATTATTTACGAGCAATAATAATTCCCTGCTCAAAAACGAAGATGAGCTGATAAAAATCATCGAATTAAAATACCTTGCTCCAAACAAAGCCCTCTACCTGGTTACAGCGGGAGAAAAAATTCTCCTCCTGGGAGTTGGAGGAAATAACATAAATTTACTGTCTGAGATAACAGAACCAGAAGAAGTTGCAAAAATAAAATCTCACGTAAAAAAGAAGGATGTCGACCAGACCTTTCATGGCCACCTTAGCAAATTCACAAAACGCTTTAATATCCCGAGAAAAACATCGTCGGAAAAGATAAAAGGTAACGTAAGAGAAACCGCTCGGTCAATTCAAAAAAAACTGATAGATTTCAAATCTTTAGGTGGAGAGAAAGATGATTAAGCCATCTTTAAGAAATTTAGCCCTGTTGACGTTGGGCTTGATAGTGGCAATCACCGCGTTTTCTTGCTCTGTAAAGATGGTTTTTGCAGCTCCCGCAAACCCCGAAATTCCCCTGCCCGCGATAAACTTCGGGGTCGAGGCGGCCAAAGAGCCTCAAGAAGTTGCGGTCACCCTCCAAATAATGCTGCTTCTCACGATACTTTCGTTGGCTCCGGCAATCTTGATCATGATGACCTCATTTATGCGTATAGTTATCGTTTTGTCGTTTGTACGAAACGCGCTTGGAACACAACAAATTCCCCCGAACCAGGTAATAGTGGGGCTGGCGCTTTTCTTAACTTTCTTTGTCATGTCTCCCATTTTTATTCAGATAAATAATCGGGCAATTCAACCCTACATGAGCGGTAACATAAGTCAACAAGAGGCGCTCCAAAAAACAACCGAACCATTACGCAAATTCATGTTAAGACAAACCAGGGAGAAAGACCTATCTCTTTTCGTTCACCTATCAAAAATGCCGAGACCAAAAAACTCAAAAGATGTGCCCACGTTTGTTTTAATTCCAGCTTTTATCATAAGCGAGTTAAAAACCGCTTTCATTATGGGATTCTTGATATACATACCATTTCTGGTAATCGATATGGTAACGGCAAGTGTTTTAATGTCTATGGGAATGATGATGCTCCCCCCCATTATGATATCGCTGCCACTTAAACTTTTACTTTTTGTTCTGGTGGACGGATGGCACTTAATTGCAAGATCGTTGGTTATGGGATTTAGGTAGTTGGTTGGATATATGAAAACAAGAAAGAAAATATAAGTTTAACTGAGAGATAATGACAAAATTTAACAGTCCGTAGGCTGGAGGCAAAAAGTATGACCGAGGCAATGGTTTTGGAAATTGGCAAAAGAACTTTGATATTAGTTTTGCAAATGACCCTGCCCATTCTTACGCTTACGCTTATAGCAGGACTTGCGATAAGTATATTCCAGGCTGTAACGCAGGTTCATGAGTTCACGCTGACTTTTATACCGAAGGTTTTTGCGGCGGTTTTGGCCATGCTCTTGTTCGGGCCTTGGATGCTCAACAATCTTTTGAACTTCACGTCAAGAATATTTATTGATTTGCCTAATTACATTAAATAAGCGGGAGCGAACGGGTAATAATTATGAATATATTTTCACCAACTAAAACTGAATTTCTATGCTTTTTGCTCATTTTATTTAGAGTATCGGGGATTTTTGTCGCCGCGCCGATACTTTCAAGCAGAAATATTCCACCGAAGGCAAAGATTGGGTTGGCGTTCTTCACCTCTTTAATATTATTTCCTTTCATTAAAGCCCCCGGTATTCCCGAAAATCTTATGGAATATGTGCCTTTAATAGGAAAGGAACTTTTTGTGGGACTAACCATCGGCTATATCGCAACTTTGATATTCATTGGAATTCTTGTCGCCACCAAGATAATTGACTTTCAAATGGGTTTTGGAATCGCTAATGTAATTGACCCCGTCACCAATATTCAAGTTTCGATAGTGGGCGAGTTTCATTATATTCTAGCGCTTATGTTCTTTTTAGTTATTAATGGGCATCACCTCCTTTTCTCAGCGCTTGCGCAAAGTTTTAATGTGGTGCCGCTGGCTACGTTTGAGATATCTGCCCATTTAATTGCAAATATAAATCAACTCTTTGCCGAAGTCTTTGTAATCGCCTTAAAAATCGGGGCTCCAACAATAGGAGCCCTTTTTATGGCAAGTTTAATTCTTGGGGTCATCGCAAGAACAATGCCTCAAATAAATGTCTTCATCGTAGGCATGCCGTTAAAGATAGGCATAGGGTTTGCGATGTTAATAGTCACAATGCCCTTCTTCTTCATACTGTTGCATAGGATGATACAAAAAATGCCATTAAATATACTTAATGCGATAAGATGAACTAAAGGGTAAAGTTAAACATAGAGACGTAGTTACTGTGCAGGTTAAGACCATACCTGACAGTTAGATAGAAAAGTCATTGCGAGTGAAACGAAGCAATCCTATGAGATTGCCGCGACCTGCCTGCCGGTAGGCAGGTCGCTATCGCTCCTCGTAATGACGGGAAATATAGAGCAGGAAAAATGAGCAAACTAATGACGAGGAGCAAGAATGGCGGATCCCAGCAAAACAGAAAAAGCGACACCCAAGAAAAGACAGGAGGCACGGAAAAAGGGCCAGGTGGCAAAGAGTCCTGAGCTCAACTCCGGAGTTATCATTCTTGCGGTGTTTTTAGGTCTTAAAGCTTTTGGCCCGTCCATGTTGTCCAATATAAAATATCTATTTGAAAAAAGCTTTACATCTTTGAATACAACCATCTTAACGCCAGAAAATGTGCCAAACATATTCTTCTCATTGTTGATACTATTCGCCAAAATGTTGCTTCCGATCTTTGCAATCGTGGTTGTCGCAAGCTTTATAGTGGGCTTCGGCCAGGTGGGATTTTTGCTTAGTTTTGAAGCGCTCGCTCCAAAACTAAGCAAAGTAAACCCCATAAAGGGTTTGAAAAACCTTTTCTCGCCACGTTCCTTCGTTGAACTCATAAAGTCTTTCATCAAACTGATTATATTGGGATACATTGGATACTCGGTGGCCATAAAAAACATTCCAAATATAATCAATCTTATGGATATGGACATAAATCAAATTCTCGGAGTCTTGGCGGGAATTGCTTATGAGATTGGAATAAAAGTTGGGATAGCTATCTTAATTTTAGCAATTTTTGACTACATATATCAGAGATATGAACACGAAAAAGGCCTTCGAATGAGCAAATATGAGGTAAAAGAGGAGATGAAATCCGCTGAGGGTGACCCAAAGATAAAGGGCAAGATCAGAAGAAAACAGATGGAAATGGCCATGCGGCGAATGATGTTAGAGGTTCCAAAAGCCGACGTCGTAATCACAAACCCAATTCATCTGGCAATCGCTCTAAAATATGACCCGAAAACCATGAGCGCCCCCAAAGTTGTTGCGAAAGGAGCTCGTTTAATTGCGGAAAAAATAAAGGAAATCGCAAACGAACATAAAATACCAATAATTGAAGATAAGATGCTTGCTCAATCTCTTTACCGTTCAGCAGAAGAAGGCCAAGAAATACCGCTTAATTTATATCAAGCGGTCGCCGAAATATTGGCTTACGTTTACCAAATAAATCAAAGAAGAAGGGCTATCTAAAATTTTAAAATGAGAGGAGTCTAGAAACTTTTATGGCTTACGAAGAAGCGGTACGCACAACGTCAAAAAGCGGAAGAGCCAGCGATATATCCGTCGCTGTAATAATTGCTATCATCGTCATGATGCTAATAGTTCCACTTCCTCCTTTCGTGATGGATGTCCTTATCACACTCAACCTGATTCTAAGCATAGTAATTTTACTTCTAACATTGTATTCGGAGCAATCGCTGGAGCTCTCCGTATTTCCGAGTTTGCTTTTGATTACAACCATTTTTCGGCTTTCCTTATATATAGGCACCACCCGATTGATATTGTCGAGAGGCGAAGCCGGTGTGGTTGTTCAAGCTTTTGGTTCGGCTATCATAGCGGGCAATTACATCGTGGGAATCATAATTTTTATTATACTCGTACTCATACAATTTGTCGTTGTAACTCAAGGAACAACGAGAATTTCAGAAGTAGCCGCTAGGTTCACATTGGACGCGATGCCTGGTAAACAAATGGCCATCGATGCGGACTTAAATGCCGGGTTGATAACCGAGGAGGAAGCGAGACAGAGAAGAAGAGACGTTGAAAATGAGGCTGATTTCTTTGGAGCCATGGACGGCGCCAGCAAGTTTGTAAAAGGAGACGCCGTAGCCGGAATCATCATTGTGGTGGTCAATCTAATTGGCGGTTTTGCGATTGGCGCGTTGCAATTTAACATGGACATCCTAACATCGCTTCAAACCTTTGGCACCCTCGCCATAGGAGCCGGTCTCGCCATCCAGATCCCAGCCCTTCTCTTTTCAACTGCGGCGGGCGCCCTCGTAACGAGAGCCGCTTCGGTAAGCCCTTTTGGAGAAGAGCTAACGACCCAACTTTTTGCCAGACCAAAATCTTTGGGAATTGCCGCTTCGCTTTTAGTTCTTTTTGGATTGGTTCCGGGCCTACCAAAACTTCCTTTTTTTGGCATCGCCGCTATGGCAGGCATAGCTTATTACTTCGTGGGTAAACCAACCGAACCCACCATCTCTGAACTTGAGGAAGCAAGACAAGAGGAAGAAGCCCGACTCAAAACCCCTGAGAGTCTAATCGGGGCGCTTCAATTTGACATAATGGAACTTGATATAGGATATGGATTGATACCTCTTGTCGACCCCGATCAAGGCGGAGAGCTTTTAGATAGAATTACGTTGATGCGCAGGCAAATTGCCTTGGAGCTTGGGTATGTTGTCCCCCCAATCAGAATACGAGATGACATCCAACTTAACCAATATGAATATATAGTCAAGATAAAAGGAGTAAACATCGCCAAAGGCAGCTTGATGCTCGATCGTTTCCTCGCAATAGAAAGCGGCTTGGTGAAAGAGAAAATAGATGGCATACCCACTAAGGAGCCGGCATTTGGATTACCCGCTCTTTGGATTATCGAATCTCAAAGGGAAAATGCCGAGATTCTTGGCTATACTGTGGTTGATCCTGCCTCTGTGGTAATTACACATCTGTCGGAGATAATCAAAAAACATGCCCACGAACTGCTCGGGCGCCAGGATGTTCAAACTCTTTTGGAAAACATAAAACAAAATTATCCAATAATAGTAGATGAGCTTACCCCCAACCTAATGACGGTGGGAGAAATCCAAAAAGTACTACAAAACTTGCTTCGAGAAAAGGTATCAATCCGCGATATGGTAACAATACTTGAAACATTGGGAAATTACGCCAGCGCCGTCAAAGACATAAACGTACTCACAGAATATGTCAGACAAGCAATGGGGAGAAATATCTGCAACCAGTATCAGGTTGATGGAAAACTACATGTGATCACAATTGCTCCAGAACTTGAGAAAGAAATAGGCGAAGCCATCCAACACACCGAAAAAGGAGTCATGGTAGCGTTAGAGCCAAGCGAGGTCCAAAAAATAATCTCAAACTTATCCGCCAGTTTAGAGAAACTTCTTGCGCAGGGGCACGGCCCTATTTTACTCTGCTCTCCAGATATCCGACTCCCATTTAAAACTCTCACCGAGAGATTTATTCCTGAACTTATAGTGCTTTCTTATAATGAAATAGTTGCCGAGATAGAACTCAAAGTTGTCGGGGTGGTAAACAAATGAAGATTAAAAAGTATGAGGCGCCAACCATAGAAGAAGCTTTGGCACAAGTAAAGGCAGATTTGGGAAGAGATGCTGTGATTCTAAATACAAAAAAGGTGCCCCCTAAAGGACTCTTTAGCTTTTTCAAAAAAGAACGAGTGGAAATTACCGCCGCCCTAGGCATCAACCTTATGAACCACAACGATAAGCCAAAACCAATCTCAAAATCCCAAGAGCCATCTTCCGTGCCCTTTCCGCGATACGAAGAAAAAATAGGGATGCTAAAAAGTGAGATTGATGAAGTAAAATCCCTTGTTAAAACGATCGCTCATCAATTGTCCGACCCCTTGCTTCAAAATACTTCAGAGGGACTAACGGAAATCTATAATCACCTTTTAAGCAATAGAGTTGATGAAGTAATCGCCAGGAAAATTCTATTATCAGCAAAGAAAAAACTAAATAAAGAAGAGCTTCAAGATATAAACAAAATCAGAGGAAAAGCTGGTGAAGAAATTACAAATTTGATCAAGACCAGCGGGCCTTTACATCTACCTAAAGGAAAACAAAAAGTGGTGGCACTCGTCGGACCAACAGGAGGAGGAAAAACAACAACGATTGCCAAATTGGCGGCTCAGTACAGTTTGTTTAAAGATAAAAAGGTGGCGTTGATTACAGCCGATACATATAGGATAGCCGCAGTCGAGCAACTAAAAACTTATGCTGAAATAATTGATGCCCCCGTTGAAATCATCTTTACCGACGAGGAAGCAAAAGAAGCTTTAGATAAGCACTCCGACAAAGACTTGATTTTCATTGATACCGCTGGGAGAAGTCCTCATAATGAAGATCAAGTTGATGAACTGGCAAAATTGATGGAATATTGTTCTCCTAACGAAATTCACTTAGTCCTCAGTATGACCACAAAATTTTCAGATCTAATGACTACAATAGACAGATTTTCAAACATTCCGGTCAACAAACTAATATTCACAAAACTTGATGAAACAACGACTCCCGGAACAATGCTGAACGTGCTGGCCAAAACCAAAAAACAACTGTCATATATCACTATGGGTCAAAACGTACCCGAAGATATAGAAGTTGCCGAATCTGAAAAAATCTCAAAAATGATTGTGGGTGAACAATTTGAGCCAACAGAAGGATCAAGCGAAGAAACTTCGCGAGTTAGCTGAAAAGAAAAGAAAAGGTTCAAAAAAAGCTCAAGATAAAATGCTCTCTAGATCTAACAAGAGGGTGATTGCCGTGGCCAGCGGCAAGGGGGGCGTGGGCAAAACAAATCTTGTAATTAATCTAGGAATAGCTCTAGCTAGAAGCGCTAAGAAAATTCTGGTGCTCGATGCCGATTTAGGCCTAGCCAACGTGGATGTCCTTTTAGATATAAATCCAAAATATAATCTTCAGCATCTCATTTCCGGTCAAAAGTCCCTCTCCGATATAATTGTCGAAGGCCCAAATCAAATAAAAATAGTGCCGGGTGGCTCAGGGATAATAGAACTTGCGGACATGACCGATGGTCAAAGAGAAAGGCTTATTTCAAGCTTTGTTGAGTTAGAAAATCAATCTGATATAACACTAATAGACACCGGAGCCGGGATATCCAAAAATGTCTTGAGCTTTATTTTGGCTGCCGGGGAGGTGCTCATATTAACAACACCCGAACCAACCGCCATAACCGACGCATATGGACTCATAAAAGTAATAAACCAAAAGGACATAGATGTAGACATTAAGCTCCTTGTAAATATGGCTTCCAACGAAAAGGAAGCAAAAGAAGTATCGGAAAGGATATCGCTCGTTTCAAAACAATTCTTAAACAAACATATTGAGGATTTCGGATTCGTCTTAAGAGACAGCGCCATAAGTCAAGCGGTCAAACGACAGCAGCCTTTTATCTTAAGTTTCCCCTACTCTGACGCATCAAAATGCATAAACCGTATAGCAAATAGATTTGATGACACAGCGCCAAAAACTTCAAACGGTGAAGGCCTTCGCGGCTTCTTATCAAAACTATTTCGAATAGGTGAAAATTATGGACATCTCTAAGATTTTAAAACCCGGTCAACAGATAAATTTGGATTGCGAAACCATGAACAAGATCTGGAATTCCAATATCTTTGACATTCAAAATGAGAATATTTTAATCGTCTCGCCAATGGAAAAAATGAGCTACATAACCGTAAGTATCGGGACTTCAATAACAATCATAGCCGCCTTGGAAGCCGGAATGTATAAAATACCTGCCAAGGTGATTGAAAATAGGAGAGAACCTTTTGTTATAGTCTTAAAGCCTTCGGGTGAAATTTCTCCAATCCAAAGAAGACAATTTTTCCGTCTAAAAAAACCGGATGTAAGCGTGAAGTATAAACTTATTCGCTTGCCAGATGACTATCATTCAAAAGAATTAAAAGACGCCGAAGTAACTGATATAAGCGGAAGCGGCATTGCGATAACAACACCCCTGGAAAAAGATATGAAACCCGAAATGAGAATCAAGCTACAAATCAATATCCCAACAACCAACACAATAATCAATGCAATTGGGAAAATTATACGTTGCATAGAGCAGAAAGACAGGGACTTAAAGGTTTGTCTCCATTTTATCGCTATCGAAAAAAGAGATAGAGATAGAATAATAGGTTATCTCTTTCAAGAGCAAGCCAAAAGGGAAAGGCGGAGACGCTAGAGTGTTTATGTCAGAAGAAAGCATGACAAAAATCACGTTGATCTTTAGCTTTTTTTTAGGTCTGGTTGCAGCTTTGTCTGCGTTTCTATCTGGTGAAGACATCATTGTAATTTTTTTCGAAAAGTTGCTGGTTACTTCCCTGATATCAGCTCTTTTAATATGGATAGCGCTAAAAATCATAAAATCAGTAATAACAAAAGCAGCTCTAAGCGATTACCTTACAAAGAACACAGAAAAATCTAAGGGCGTTAAAGTAGATTTAACATCAGAGGCCCCGTCCAACATTCTCAGCGAAGACCTGGAACCACTAAACCCGGAAAAACTGGATGGATCTTCAGAAAGTGTGGTTAACCGAAAGCCTTAGTTTTTTTAGGTATTAAATATGATAAGAAAAGTAGAGCATAACATAAAAGAATTCAAGCCACAGAGCGAGTGGACCCGATATAAAGTATACGGAGATAAAAAAGCTCGCGAAAAATTAATTTTGCAATATACACCTTTAGTTAAGTATGTAGTAGAACGAATGAGAGACATCTTACCTTCTGAAACAGAATTAGATGACCTGATAAGTTATGGGGTAATCGGGCTAATCGATGCCATAGAAAAATACGACTACAACAGAGGAATAAAGTTCGAAACTTATTCAATACCCCGGATAAGAGGAGCTATCGTGGATGAGTTAAGAATAAGCGATTACGCCCCCCGCTCTTTGCGGCAAAAAGCAAAGAAATTGATGGAGGCGTGCTCTCAGATTGAACGAAGTTTGGGGCGTCTCGCAAAAGACAAAGAAATCGCTGAGAAGCTTAACCTGAACATGAAGAGCTACAACAAAATGCTTTGTGACGTAAGTAAAATACCGCTACTTTCACTCGATGATTTCATAGTTAAAAACGGGGATTCCCAAGTCACCATCGGAGAAAAACTGGCAGACAAAGCAGTGGAAAACCCATCTACGGTTGTGGAATTAAAAGATATTAAAGAAACTCTTACGAAAAGCATCGAAAATCTTACCGGACAAGAACGTACCGTTGTATCTCTCTATTACTACGAGGGGCTTACGTTAAAAGAAACGAGCAATGTATTGAATCTTTCTGAGTCAAGAGTATCTCAGATTCGCACAAAAGCCGTTCTTAGATTGAGGGGGCAATTGGAACACTTACATAAGGAAGATGTATTTTAAAAGAAAAGAGGAGGAAAAATGGATGATTCCAAAATCATCGTAATTGAAGATTCGACCAAAGATGAAGCAATTAAAAAAGCTTTAAAGAAACTGAATGCTAATAAAGATGAGGTAAAGATCGAAGTATTAAACGAGAAAAAACCTTTTTTGGGAATGGGTGGTTCATGCAAAATCAGAGCGACTCTACTTTCAAGTCACCCAGATGCAAAAGCCGAAAAAAACCAAGAGGTTCAAGATAGAGATGGTTCATACGAGATAGGCGCAAAAGAAGACGGCATTTACTTAAGGGTTGCTCCGCCTGAAGCAAACGGGAAGAAGGTAAAGCTCGATGATATCACCTCCCGCCTGAGGTTTTATGAAATAAAAGGCTTTGAATTAAATAGAATAACTGAAGCAATCAAAGAACCATCGGGTGTTCAAACGTGGATTGCTCCTTCTCAAGAGATTGTCTCAAAAGATGGCGGAGCGGTAATCAATATCTCCAAAGACAAAGTGGAGGCGTTTATAACACTGGTTAAACCGTGGGGCGACGGAAACCCAGTTGGGAAAGATGACATTAACGAATTATTAAAGAAAGAGGGTTTAACTTACGGTATAAACGAGGAATTAATCAACGAGATATCATCAGAACCAGGAAAATTCGATTACGATAATCCTATCTTAATTGCTCAAGGGGAGACGCCAATAAATGGAGAAGATGGCTACATAGAATACTTTTTCGAAAGGGGCAGAGGACAAGAACTGTTGTTTGATGGCCTAGAGGAGAATCAAAATATCAATTTTCGTGAACTTAATTTAATAACAAATGCTACAAAGGACCAGCAACTTGCAAAAATAATGCCGCCCACTAAAGGTAAACCAGGTAAAAATGTAAAGGGGGAAGAAATCCCTTCGAAACGCGGAAAAGAAGTAAAGTTGCTTGTAGGTAAAAATATTTACACTAAAGAATCGGATAACTGTATAACCATCTATGCGGAAACCGATGGAAGACCCGTAATGATGGATGGCAAAATTCACGTTTTGCCAATATATGAGACCAAGAGCGACGTTGACTATTCGATTGGAAACATCGATTTTGTGGGAATGGTGATAGTCGGGGGATGGGTTAGAGATGGTTTTACCATAAAAGCCGGAGGAGACATCGAAATACGTGGAGGGGTAGAAGGAGCTGAGCTTTACACTAGTGGAAACATAATTATAAAAAGTGGCATCCAAGCCCATGATAAAGGCATTATCAAAGCTGATGGAGACATCACAACAAAATACATAAGCTCAAGCAGAGTGCATGTCAAAGGAAACGTAATCGTCGCCGATGCCATTATGCACAGTGAAATTTTTGCCCTTGGAAAGATAATCGCCAAAAGCGGCAGAGGTCTAATTTCTGGTGGTGTGCTTCGAGCGGGAGAAAGCGTCGAGGCAAAAACAGTTGGCTCACACCTTGGAACTGAAACGGAGATAGAGGTGGGGGTAATTCCTGAAATTCGTGAAGAATTAACCAAAACGGAAGAAGAGCTCCAAAAGGCCATGAGGAATGCCGATGAAGCTCAAAAAGCCATAGCTTTGCTTAATAACGAGAAAAAAGAAAAGGGTTTTTTGATAAAAGACCGCAAAGACCTGCTAAATAAATTGGAAGAAACTTATCCCATGTTACAAAATATCGTGGATACCTTGGAAGCAAAAAGAGATAAGCTCACCGCCTCCGTATTTGCTTCGAAGCATGCAAAACTTTCGGTGGCCAGCAAACTCTACTCAGGAGTGAAGATTAACATTAGAGATGCTATAATGATCATAAAAGACGAGCTAGACCACTGCACTCTTTATGAAAAAGAAGGAGAGATAAGACTGGGCCCTTACGAGGAATAAAAGGGGCGATTTAAATGTCCATTCGGCCAGCTGATTTACAAATAATTATACAAAAAACTCAAGACGTTGAAAAAATTCAGCAAATTCAACAGCAGCAATCCAAAATTCAACAGCAGCAGTTTGCGCAACAAATGGAAAAAATCCATAAGAAAAGAGAAAAAAATGTAAATGAAACACCAAAACCTGAAGATGTAAAAATCAGGGAAAGAAACAAGGAAAGAAGGGAACAGGAAAGAAAAAAGGGAGAGGAAGGCAAGGATAAAGAAGAAAACGCTTTCAAAGAACCGGATTACGGTCATAAAATTGACATTAAAATTTAAAGGGGTGTATGTATGGACTTTATAGTCTTATTTTTGTTAGCTATCTTGATGGCTCTTCCTTACTTGATAATTAAGGGATTCAGAAAAATTTCTATCTCAACAACCGACGCAAAGAGACACGAGGAACTTAAAGAGCTTGAAAATTCGCTAAGTCATCTTCTCGCAGAAATTCAAGAAGCTTCAGAGAAAGCGCTTACGGATGCAAAATCAATAATAGATAAATTGGATACTGTAATTAAAAAAGCTGAAGAAAAAATAGAAATACTGGAGTCGGTCGAAAAAGAAACGGGAAAACAAACAAAAGAAAATAAATTGGAATTTAAACCAACGATCATAAGGGAAATAAGGGCGCCGAAACACTTAAAAGTTCAACACCTGTCAAGCCAAGGGATGGACAATGAAGAAATAGCACAAAAACTGGAAATGGGGCTGGGAGAAGTTGAGCTTATCCTTAATTTAAGTAATACTAAAAAGGTTGAGTTAATTTAATTTTATACTTAATTAAAGTTTATCTTCTCCTAACACTTGATAAACAGCCGTAATTAAATCATCGGCATCGAAAGGTTTTTTAATGTATCTAATGGCACCCATCTGCAACCCTTTGAATTCTTCAGCTATATATCCTAATGCGGTCAACATTATTATCGGAATATCCTTGCTTTCTGGTTGAGCTTTTAACTTCTCACAAACCTCCCAGCCATCCATCTTTGGCATGCTTATATCTAAGATAATTAAATCTGGTTTTTCCTCAGCAACCTTTTTCAGGGCTTCTTGCCCATCATTAGCTCCAAAAACTTTGAAACCCTCGTTTACGAGCTTTAGTGTGATAAGTTTGACTATATCCGGCTCATCATCCACAACAAGAATCTTTTCTTTTTCCACAAGAATCCCTCTCTTCCATAATTTTGAACCAATTTAACACTCATTTAATTATAAGACATTCTTCAAAAAAAGATTTTTTCCTGCCAAACTATCCAATAAAGATAAGTTTCAAACAGGAAATCTTGGACTGTCTGTCGTATTAGTAATTAATCCCATTAAATAAAGGAGTAGAAGATGAAACAATTTACTGAAAGTCGTATAGACAGTTCTCAATTTGCGCATCTCGCAAAGACCAAACAGCTGGAACTTCAAATTGGTGAAATTATTATGGTCGTCAAGAGATCTGTACGAAACTCCAATATTTTCGAGATTATTTCTTTAAAACAGTATGACGAAATAATAATTGCTATCGAGACGAAAATAAGACACTGGCTTATAGGAAAGGATGACAAAAACCCAGGTGGGCTCATAAAGTTGATAAAAGAGCAAATCACACCCTTTCCTGTCTTCCGCAATGCAGCACCCTAATTTTTTTGGATGATATCGCAAAGCATCTGTTGTTCCCTGGTCATTTTCAACAGTGTCTTTTGTTTCCTCTTCGAGTGCGGCAGGACATATTCCAACTCATACATAGTATGTGTAAGTTCAGCAGCCCGTTTTGGGCTAAAGCTGGCTTTATGTTTGTAAAGAAGTCGTTCTAGTTCTTTGTAAAGCGTATAGGCGACAAAAGCAATTGAGATATGAGCTTCGATACGTCGTCTCAGGTGATGGTAAATTGGGCGAATCTTTAGATCTGTCTTTGATATTCTGAATGCTTTTTCTATTTGCCAGAGATGTTTATAGTTTTCTACGATCTTATTTGGCGGCAACTTTGTGTTGGTAATATATCCTTTTAAACCATCCCAGCATTCGTCTTCTTTAACTTTGTCCTCATCTATTTCAATTTGCACGCTTCCTTTTAACGTTAAAAACTTGTTGTAGCCCCTGTTGTTGATGCTTTCTTTTGTCAACTTGCCCGATTTAAC
>OMKS01000320.1_pt1 | contig 44989 bp, 27 predicted proteins | sample 1674721 | NCBI WGS metagenome assembly OMKS01 (sample SAMN06264996, study PRJEB25208) | sediment metagenome | isolation source: hot spring sediment | place: USA: California | collected 2014-09-02 | reverse complement strand
AGCAATTCCTTCCCGATCCGCCTCAGGCGGAACGGACGTGAACGTCCCGTCATTTTCCGGGCCGGAGATTTTTCGAAGGCCGGGAACAGACTGTCGTCCTTTTCGGCCTTTTTGCAGCCAGTGGAGTCTTGACATTCCCCGGCTTCAACGAAGGGGTGGGCATCATTCCGGCGAAGGCGGAATGGCAAAAGGAAGTGGCTGGGCGGACTCATTCTTAAGCATTTGTCCAATAAATCTTCCTGAGCGCCGGGCGTGCAAAAAGGCCTGTTTCTTTTGGTACTTTTCTTTGCGCCAAAGAAAAGTACGGAACCTTTATGTGGACAGCTTAAACGGATTTCGTGTCACTGATACAGGCAAATCGTTCTAACCGGAGATAATTCAGGCTGAAAATCTGGATTCTTTTCAGCAGTATCTGCCCAATCGAATCAACATAGGACCTTTATAATATTCTCTCAAACAGAATATCCCTCATAAAAAACGCCTCTTCATCGACGAGAAAACCGGGTCTTCTTCAGGGAGCGACCGCGCCGAAACCTGCCGTCCCGGCAGACTTCGGAGGCCTGGGGAACCTTTCCGCGGTGTTCGCTTTCCGGGCCGATCGGGCGTTTCCGGAGTATGCTTACTTCGGAATGCGCGGGGAGGCCGGAGGGGGAAGAGGCCGTCCGGCATGCGGCGTCGGACGGCGGAGGATGGATCGGACAGTTCGGTACGGGCGCCCCCGGCGGAATTTCGGACGGGGGCGACGGGATGGTATCTTCCGATCAGGAGCCCTTCGGGGACTTCACGAGCCGCCTCTCCCGGTACGAGACCACCAGTTCCATGAACATGTCGACATCCCGGTCGAGGTCGATGGAGGCGCCGTCGAAGTAGAAAATGCGGATCGGGATCCCGTCGTGATCCCGGCTGATCGCGGGATAGAAGACCTCGGTAACGATCCCGTTCATGCAGGTGAAGGGACTGATGTCGATCACCCCGTCGCAGCCGGCCTCATAAAAGGCGATGGCCTTGCCCGCGTTGAGCGTCATCTCCCCGAGCGCCTTCCGCTGGGGCAGATACGGGGCGCTGCGTTTGAGGACTTCTCGGACCGACATCTCTTCGCGGCCGGAAAACAGGCTTCGGAACGGCTTGAGCAACGCCTCCTCGTCCGCGTGCTGGATCGCTTCCCGGATCTTCGCCCCGGCCATCTCGCCGCCGAACCGCCTGCCGGCGTCCCGGAGCTTACGCTGCTGTTCCACATTCGTGTACCAGATCCACTCGCCCACATCGGCCATCCAGCATTCACCCCCGCGCGCCTCGACCCGCCGGACGAGCTCCTGATTGCTGAAGCTGTTCAGCCTCAGGAAAATCTCACCCACGATCCCGATCAGGGGCCGGCTGCCCGGCGCTTCCTTCAGGGACATGTCGAGGAAGGCGTCCCGGACGCCTTCGAGCGCGCCAGCAAGCCGCCGGAGTTGTCTGCGAGGCCGGAGCGTCCGGTCTTCGAGAACCGCCGCGGCCTCGCGGATCCCTTCTCCGAGGATCCGGTCCGCGTCTCCGGGAACGGCCTCGTAGGGCCGGCGCATCAGATGGATCTTCCGGAGAATATCCGAGGCGATCACGGCGCGCCAGGCCGTCCGTTTGAACCGGGTCACGTCGCGTGCGATCCCCTCGTATCCGTCGCTGCTGGTCGGCGAGAACACCAGGGCATCCTCATGGCTCAGCTCCTTCAGGATTTTCCGCATGAACGGGGCGTACTGGCCGAACCGGCACGGCCCGGAGGAGGTGGGCAGGAAGAAGGCGGTGTGCGCCGGATCGAAATCGTCCCGCCGCATCACGCGGAGGAAATTCCCGAGCACGACCCGCTGGGGCAGGCACTCCTCTCCGGTCGTGAACCGGGCGGCCAGGGCCAGGGTCTCGTCGTTGGAGGGCGGAGAGACCTCGGCGTCGAAACCGATCGACCGCAGCGCGGCAGCCAGGCACTCCGCCCCGACCGTGCTCATCCGCGGCACCCAGAGTCTCCGTCCCGAAACCCGCGAATCCTTACCCTTATTCACTTTCAACTTTCAACTTTCAACTTTCAACTTTTTACTTTCAACTCTTCACTCTCAACTCTCATCATCCCCTTGCTCTCGAGAAACGCCTCGATTCGCGTCATGACGCCGGCGTCGTTGGAATGGCTGTCGAGCTGGAGGAAAAGGATCGGTTCGCCCGCCGCCTCTTCGAGCCAGTGGCGGATGTACGAATCCGGCCCGCATTTGAAATTGCTCAGGCAGATCACCCGGAGGAAGGGATACCGGCGCTTCCATTTCACCGCCTGGAGCATGCGGCGTCCGAAATTCCAGAACATATGATCATGGATTTCGCGGATCGGGATCCGGTCGACCGGACAGAGGTCCATCGGGATCACATCCAAACCATAGAATTCCCTCAGTTTGGAGGGGATGTTCAGATTGAGTCCGGGATCGTGGAGATTGTAAGGCCGGCCGATCAGGAGGATGGAGGGCAGCCGTTCCTCGAGAATCCGGCCGATCCCGGGTCCGGTTTCCTGGCGGAGCATCTCCCGGAAACGGGCGTCGGCCCGGTACGCGGAATCGACAGCCTTCCTGTGCAGGGATGCCGGACAACCCAGGACGTCCATCTGGCGGATCAGGGCGGAACGCACGAATTCCCGGCCCCTGTGAAACTCGATGTTGGGTGAAAGCAGCCGGTCCCGGCGGGAGACCGCGGCGCTTTCCGAAGCCACCAACGCGGCCGTCTGACCCCAGGGACAGATGAACGAGGCGACGCTCCCGGTCGGATCCTCCTCGTTCACCACGTTGGGCAGAAACAGATAATCGACATCCCCCGAATCGAGTTGTCTGAGATGCCCGTGGGCCACCTGGACTGGGAAACAGGGCTCGGCCACGGCCGCCTCGACGCCGAGATGGACCGTCTCCCGGTGGGTCTTCTGGGAAAGAACGACCTCAAACCCGAGTGTCTCGAAATAGGCCCGCCAGAAGGGAAGACGGTCGAATGCGTACAGGGCGAGGGGAATCCCGATCCGTCCCCGGGACGGGCGTCTCTTCTCCGCAGGAGCGGGGTCGCCGTGAAGGATATCCTGGCGCATTTTAAACAAATCGGGGATCCGGGGACGCCGTTCCGTCCGGGCCCGCTTCCGGAACCGGTCGGAACACTTATCCCCCCAACAGGACTTCTCGCCCTCGACGGTGAATTCCTGGATCTCGCACCGGTTCGCGCATCCGTCGCAGCTGAACTCGCGCAGCGACCAGTCGACCCGGGACAGGTCCCATCCCCGGAACGCGGTGGGACGGCCCGGACGGGCGTGATGACTCGCCTGCAGCGCCGCGCCGACGGCCCCCAGGATGCCGTTGTGCGGCGGGACGATGATCTCCCGGTCGAGCACGGTCGCGAACGCGGCGGCCACCGCGTCGTTGTACGCCGTGCCCCCCTGAAAGAAGATGACGTCTCCGATTTTCCGTTTTTTCACGACCCGGTTGAGATAATTGTGCACGACGGAACAGGCGAGGCCGGCCACGATGTCTTCCTTCTTCACCCCCCGGTGGAGATAGGGCACCATCTCTTTTTCCATGAAAACCGTGCACCGTTCGCCGATCTGCAGGGGATGCCGGGAAGACAGGGCCAGCCGGGCGAATTCCTCCTTGATCGGGATGCCGAGCTTGTTCGCCTGCTCTTCCAGAAAGGAGCCGGTGCCCGCGGCGCACGCCTCGTTCAGGCTGAAATCGACCACGACGCCCTCGCGGATGGAGATGAATTTGGAATCCTGACCGCCGATTTCGAAGATGGTGTCCACTTGCCGGCCCAGACGGCTGCGCCCGATGAATTCGGCGCCTGTCCTGTGGCAGGTGATCTCGTCCTTCACCACATCGGCGCCCGTCAGGATCCCGATGAGCTCGCGGCCCGAGCCCGTCGTACCGACGCCCTTCACGACCACGCGATCCTTCACGATTTGCGCCATCTCTTTCAGCGCATCCGCCACGACCGCGACGGGCCGGCCCTCGGTCATCCGGTAGATCCCGTGGATCAGGTTCCCCTCGCCGTCGATCAGGGCGAGGTTGGTGCTGACGGATCCCACGTCGATGCCCAGATAGGCATCCACGGTGCAGCCCTCTTTCAGGCAAACCGCGGGCGCCTCATTCCTCAACAGGCGGACCTTTTCCATCGAGAGCGGCGGGCCGGACGGATAGGAAACGGAGGCGCCGGAGAGCGCGGGCGGAAGCGAAGGCTCTTCACCGGGCCGGACGGATGTGCAGATCCATCTCGCCGCGCCGATCGCCCCCATCCACGCGTGGGGTTGCGGGACTACGAGTTCGCCGTCCTGGAATCCGAAAAGGCTGCGGAACGCCTGCACGATCCCCGCATTGGCGGCCACCCCCCCCACGAGCGCAACGACCGGATCGATGGGCTTGCCCCGGACGATGCACCCCTTGAAATTCCGGACGACCGATTCGCAGAGTCCCCTGAGAATCTGAGCGGATGAATATCCGCGCTGCTGGGCGTGGATCATGTCCGATTTCGCGAAGACGGAGCAGCGCCCGGCGATATTGGCCGCCTTGTCCGTGGAGAGGATGAGCGGCCCCACTTCCTCGATCCGGTACCGGAGCCGCTCGACCTGCTGATCGATGAACGAACCCGTCCCCGCCGCGCATTCGCCGTGCGTCTGGTAATCGACGATCTGGACCCGGTCCGGACCCGATGGCCGGATCCGGAGATAATTCGAACTCTCCCCGCCCATCTCGAATAGGGTCCGGACCTCCGGATAAAGCCATCCCGTCCCGGCGGCGAGCGCGCGGAACCCGTTCATATAGAAGAGGCCGTTTTCTTCGGCGAACCGCCTCCCCCCGGATCCGGTGACCGCGCAGCGGATGTCTTCAGGAGCGAACCCGGCTTCGTGCAACCGGCGGTTCACCCGCGCGATACAGGCCGGCGCATCGCCCTGATGCCGGAGATAATCGGAGATAAAGACGGTTGCGCCGTTTGCCGAAACCGCATGAAATCCCGCCGGACCCGTGAGCCGGTCCTGAAGAACCGGATCCGGATCACGGGGAATGGCGGCCAGCTTGACGCTGACCGACCCGATATCGATGCCGAGGATGAGGTCAGACTTTTTCATGGAGTTAATAATTTAACAGAAACGGGAAAAGATGCAAGCGATTCGTGGACAGGACAGGGAAAGTTACGTCCTGTGGAACAGGAAAAAGGGCCTGTCTTTTCAGACAGGCCCCGGTCACATGAAAAACAATTCGTGTTACGGATGCTTAATAGGCATCCCCCGGATCATTCGCGTTGCGCAGCGGTTGCGCCGCGGGTGTCGGGAAATTGGGGTTGACATTGCGCTCGTCATTGCTGTAGTACAGCCGCCTGGGAATGGGTTTGTCCTGAAAGGTCTGCAGGACGGGCCGGTTCGTCCGTTTCCAGTCGTTGTACACTTCCATGTTCCGGAACAGCGCGATGTATTTCTCTTCGAGGATGGCGTCGATCAGCGCCGCGCCGGTCAGCCCTTCGGCCACGCCCAGCGCGCCGTCATCCAGCCCCCACCGGGCTTCGATGCCCCGCCGGGTCTCGTTGAGTTTGGCCAGCGCGGTGGCCTCGTCTCCGGTCTTGAAGGCGCATTCCGCGATGATGAGCTGGGTCTCTTCCCAGGTCAGCACGTCGACCGACTTCGCGGGATTCAGGGCGTCGCTCACATTCGACACCGCGGGATTGGGGTTTTCGGGGCGTGCGCCCGTGTACCCGCCTTCGTCATCCGGTACGAAATAGATCTCGAGACGCGGATCCTGCCGGGTCTTGAGCAGTTCGATCAGATTTTCTCCGGCCCGCACGTACCCTGAACGCAATTTCTCAAACTGATACCACAAATTGCCCTCGTTCAGCTGGGCCGAATGCTGTGTCATGAAATTGCCGTCCGTGGAACCGATGCCGTTCTGTGCCGCGGCGAGCGCCCGGCCGTAATTGGCCGCATCCACCTCGGCCCAGTGCATATAGAGGCGCGCCTTCAGCGAATGGCACGCCGCGACCCATTTGGCCAGGTCGCCCCCGAACACGAAATCATTGACCGGAACGTATCCCTCTCCGGTCGTCAGGTCAACGATCGCCTCGTCCAGCAGGGCCTGGACCGCGGCGTACACGTCCGCCTGCGGATCCAGCTTCGGGGTCTCCACGTCGGTCACGGCCTCGGAATAGGGGATGTCGCCCCAGATGCTGGCGCCCATGCCCACACGGAAGGCCTCGTAGAATTTGACCATGCCCCGGTAGGCGGTCCAGCCGCGTTCGGTCGCCTCTTCCTTCAGCTTCTTGATGTCGACGAGGCCGCCCCGCAGGTAGATGTTCTCGAAAGGCTCGGCATGGTCCGTCTCGGAGATGACGTACTGGCCGATCGTCACGAACTGGCGGTCGGTGCCGCACATCTGCTGCATCCACATCGAGATCGTTTTATTAACCTGGTCTTCCGCGGCGAAGAACGCGGCGACCTGGATCCCGTTAAATAACTGGTCCGGCAGCACCTCGACGGGCCGGTTGGGATCCTTCTGCAAATCGGGGTCGGACAGGAAATCGCTGCAACCGCCCAGCAAGCCGATCAGCGCCAGCCCCGCGATGAAGACAGACAACCGTTTCAATGCTTTGATCATAGTTGTACTCCTCTCATAATTGGATCCGGAATTAGTAGTTCAACCGCAGGGTCACCACATACGAGCGGGTCATCGGGTTGTTGAAATAATCGAGACCGCGCCACCCGGCGTTTCCGGCCAAATTCGTCTCCGGATCGATTCCGGTATAATTCGTCCACGTCGCGAGGTTGCGGCCGCTCAGGCGGATATCGATGTCGCTCAGCCCCGTCCATCTTTTGATCGAGGGATGGGCGAACTTGTAGGTGACGGCGATCTCGCGGAGTTTCACATAGCTGCCGTCTTCGAGGGCAGGCGCTCCCGGGCCATAAAAATGGTTTCCGAGCCCGAAAGCATACCAGTTATCCTGATCCAGGAAAACCGCGGTGCCCGCGCCGGGTCCCACGCCGTCGAAGGTCTTCCAACTTCCCCGGCGCAGCACGCCGTCCGCATCCACCGCCTCGACATCGGTGTCTTTATGGGTGCCGAAATAATAGAGGGCGCCCTTGGTGCCGTTCCACACGTCGCCGCCCTGTTTGATATCGACCAGGGCCGAGACCTTCAGCTTGCCGAACAGGGTGACTTCGGTCCGGACGCTGCCGGTCCAGTCGGGATTCGGGTCGCCGATGATCCGCTCCTGCGGATCTTCACGCGGTAAACCGTCTTCTGCGATGTACATATCGCCGGGTTTCCACTGGCCCGCGTACAGCTCGTCGATGTTCTCTCCGTTAATCGTGTTGCCGAGCCCGAACCGGACATAATCGAGTGCCCGGATCACGCCGAGCGGATATCCGTCCGCCGCATAGCAGGCGCCGTTAAAGAAACCGCCGAGCAGCAGGTCATCCGCGCCGGCCAGGTTCACCATGTTCCGGTTCCGGGCCCAGATCAGGCTCAGATCCCAGACGAAGTCTTTCTTGCTCACGGGCTGGGCCGAGAATTCGACTTCCCATCCCTTGTTCGTGATCGTGCCCGCATTCCGGACCTGATAGGCATACCCGGTCATCATGGAGATCGGGAAGGTCAGGATGGCGTCCGTGGTGTTCTGTTCGTAATACGTGACGTCCAGCCCGACGCGGTTGTTCAGGAAGGCCAGGTCCACGCCGACCTCGATCTCTTCGGTGCGTTCGGGTTTGATCTTGTCCTGACCCTTGACGACAGAACTCCAGAACCCGGAGTACCCGAGATAGGTCGGTTTCAGCCCTTCCTCGCGGATGTACCCGTCGGTGATCGCACCGGAGGAGAAGGCCGTGACCATGGAATAGGCTTCCGGCTGCTTGCCGGCCACGCCGAATCCGCCCCGGAGCTTGCCGAAACTCAGCCAGTTGTTGATCTTCCTGAAGGGCGCCTGTTTGGTGAATTCCCATGCGCCGCTGACCTTGGGGTACCAGAAACGCTGTTGGTCCTGGCTGAACGTGGAGGAGCCGTCGTAACGCAGCGCGCCCGAGATCGAGAGCTGGTCGAACATATAGGCCATGACCTGTCCGAAGAGGGCCTCGTCGCGGACTTCTTCCTCGTACTCGGAGGGGGCGTAGCTCACCGTGTTCTCGAGCTGATGGAAAGTGTAGACCCCCATCTGGTCTCCGATCGTCTCGAACCCGTTGTACGTCCGGATGTTCCACTGATGGCCGAGCATGGTGGTGAGCTGGAGCCCGGCGGGTTTGAACGTATGGTTCGTGGTGACGGTCAACAGGCCGTCCGTCTCGGCGTTGTTGTATTTCTCGCGGATGATCTGACCCATCGGAGCGCTCGAACTGCTCGGGGGCAGCACTGTGCGGCGCTCGTCCGTCCAGAAATCGTGGCCCAGCGTGTAGCTGACGCTCATCCAGTCGAACGGGTCATAGACCACATTCACGTTGCCGAATCCCCGGCCCACGTCGCTCGTGTTCACGTGCTCGTTGACCACGAAGAAGGGGTTGTCATACCCGCGGTTTGCCGTCAAGACAGCGGCCGAGGGATACCGATACGAACGGTGCAGGCCCGTCACCGGATCGAGATAGGGCAGGTTGTTGAAATCCGGCGGCGTGCGCCAGGCGCCCAGCATAAGACCGCTGACATTGGAGCCTTTCTGGATCCGGTTCGAGAAGGTCTTGGCCAGGGTCAGGCCGGCGGTCACGTTCAGCTTCTCGTTGACGCGCTGCGAGGCCTTCAACCGCACGCTGTTGCGCTTGTAATCGCTGTTGCCCTTGATCGCGCCGTCCACATCGCTCTGCGAGAGGGACATGTAATAGGTGGTCCACTCGTTCCCGCCCGACAGCGTGAGCGTGTTCTCGAACGTGTGGCCGGTCTCGAACATCTCGCCGGCGTGATCGTAAGTCGGTACGGATGCATCGAGCTTGGGTCCATAGCTAAAGGGATAACCGGGTACTGACACACCATCGATGCCCTGACCCCACCGGGTCTGGAGATCCGGGAGTTTATTGACCTCGTCGAAGGAGTAGGACATCTTGTACGACAGGCTGGGCTTGCCCACCTTGCCGCTCTTGGTCGTGATCAGGACCACGCCGTTGGCCGCGCGGGATCCGTAGATGGCCGACGCGGCCGCGCCTTTGAGGATCTCGATCGATTCGATGTCCTCCGGGTTGATGTCTGCGGCCCGGTTCTGCTCCATCACACCCCCGTGGCCGGCGTCGTTCGCCCCGAACACGCTGGTGTTGTCGATCGGGCTGCCGTCGACCACGAACAGCGGCTGGGAGCCGCCGGTCACAGAGTGGCCGCCCCGGATGCGGATATAGGTGGCCGCGCCGGGATCGCCGCTGTTGGTGGTGATTTCGACATTCGCCACCTTGCCGTACAGGGCGCTGACGATGTTGCTCTCATCGGATGCGGCCACGTCTTCTCCCCGCACCTTGCCGATCGACACGCCGAGTCTCTCTTTCTCGACCCCGACGTTCATGCCGGTGACCACCACCGCGCTCATCTGCAGCACATCCGTCTCCAGGACGAAATCCTGCTGGAGGGTGCCGGCGGAAAGCGTGACGGTCTCCTTTTTCGTCTTGTACCCCATGTAGCTCACGATCAGGTCGACTTCCTGACCTCGCGCGGCGGTACCGGGGACGTTGATGACGTACTCGCCCGTCCGGGCGCTGACGGCACCGTATATGGTTCCCGCAATGTAAATGTTGGCACCGGTCAATGCATTGCCTGCGGCATCCGTCACGTTCCCCGTGATGACAGCTTCACCCTGGGCCATGGCGAACAGCGGCAACAACAACATAATACATGCAATCGAAACGATTCGTTTCATAGCATTCTCCTCCTGTTTATGGCATTCTCCTGCTCAAAATTTGCGCTTTGGGTCTCCACCTGATACCCCCTCATCCTCTGAAACGACAAACAGTGTGTGTTGTTGACCTCCCTGTGTTGATGATTCGAATGCCTCGGCAAGAATCGGATCTCGGTGTGCAAGAAAACAGATACGGGTCCGTCCTTTCACCATGATCCTTCGTCTTATGACAGGGGGATATGGGTCATGCTCATGAGATCATAACCCCCGGTTTCTCTCTGAATCACCCCCCTTCCGATGTTTGATGATTGGCCGCTTATTATAATGTTGTTGTTCTGATTTCCTCTTATCCGGCATTCAACCCCTGAAAGCACCCGGCATCGGATTAAAGCACGCCGACATGCCCGGTTCATTGACGGGGAGTTCCCTTCTTTGATAAGTCGAATCACAAGAATCCATCAAGAAGTCGATGCACACTGTTTTTCCTGTTGGGTAGGGAGAATATCTTTTCTTGCAGATGTTCACAACATCTTCAAACCGATACCCGAAAAAGCGCTTCCATATCAACCGGATAACCCCATGTAATCGGTTATTGATGTTAGTTAAATGTTAAAAAATCATTTCACCATTGTCAAGGAGTTTTTATTATTTCAGGCCCTGTTTTTCCGGGTTTTCCGTTTGTATCCATAAACCGGCTCGGTCCGGCTGACAATCGTTTCCGTCGTGATCGTGCAATCGGTCACGCCTTTGAGCGAAGGCAGTTCGTACATGATCTCGAGCATGGCATCCTCCATGATCGACCGCAGGGCGCGCGCGCCTGTTTTTTTCTGAATCGACTTGCGGACGATCGCCCTGAGCGCCTCTTCCTCGATATGCAGTGTGACGCCGTCCATGTCGAACAGCCGTTTGTACTGCTTCACGAGGGCATTATTCGGTTCCGTCAGGATACGCATCAGCAGGTCTTCATCCAGATCGTCCAGCGCGGTAGTGACCGGAAGGCGTCCGATCAACTCGGGGATGAGTCCGAACCGGAGCAAATCGTCCGGCTCGACGAGACGGAACAATCCGTTCAGAACCGGATCCCGCCTGACCTTGAGATCCGCTCCGAACCCCATGGCCTTCTTGCCGATCCGCTGAAGGACAATCTTTTCCAGTCCGTCGAAAGAACCGCCGCAGATGAAGAGGATATCCTTGGTATTGATGTTGATCAGGTTCTGCTCGGGATGCTTCCGTCCCCCCTTCGGGGGAACCGAGACGACCGATCCTTCGAGCAGTTTGAGCAGTCCCTGCTGAACGCCTTCCCCGGATACGTCCCGGGTGATGGAGGAACTTTCTCCCTTGCGCGCGATCTTGTCGATCTCATCGACGTAAACGATGCCTTTTTCAGCCCGTTCGATCCGGTAATCGGCCGCCTGAAGCAACCGGACCAGTACGTTCTCGACATCCTCCCCCACGTAACCGGCCTCGGTCAGCGTGGTGGCGTCGGCGATGGCGAAGGGAACCTGGAGAAAACGCGCCAGGGTCTGCGCCATGAGCGTCTTTCCCGTTCCCGTGGGGCCGATCAGCAGGATGTTGCTCTTCGAAAGCTCCACCCCGCCGTCCGCATCCTCCGTCGAAACCCGTTTATAGTGGTTGTAGACCGCCACCGAAATGGCCTTCTTGGCGGCCTCCTGTCCGATCACATACTGGTCCAGCTCTTCCTTGATTTTTTTGGGATTCGGAACCGGCTGAACCAGTTTGAGCGAACGTTCGGACAGGTCGGTCCGGATGATTTCCCGGGCGTAATGGACGCATTCGTTACAGATGTTGACACCCGGCCCCGTGACGATGGCCTCGACCTCTTCGGACGAACGTCCGCAGAAAGAGCAGATGTATTTCCGTTCCAGATCAGTTCCCCTTGTTCTCATCCTGCCTCGGCCTTCTGGTTAGAATTTCATCGACGATGCCGTATTCCCTGGCCTTCTCCGAAGACATGAAGAAATTCCGGTCGGTGTCTTTCTCGATTTTTTTGATCGGCTGTCCGGTGTGTTTCGCGAGCAGTTCGTTCAGGCGTTCGCGAAGCGTCAGGATCTCCCGGGTCTGAATTTCGATATCCGTGGCCTGCCCCTGTGCGCCGCCCCACGGCTGATGGATCATGATGCGGGCATGCGGCAGGGCGGAACGCTTTCCCTTCGTGCCCGCCGCCAGGAGGAAGGCTCCCATGCTCGACGCCTGGCCCATGCAGATCGTGGCCACATCCGGACGCACATACTGCATGGTGTCATAGATGGCCATGCCCGACGAGACGGCGCCCCCGGGGGAGTTGATATAGATGAAGATGTCCTTCTCGGGATCCTCGGCTTCGAGGAAAAGGAGCTGGGCGATAACCAGGCTCGACACGACATCGTCGATCCCCGACCCGATGAAGATGATGCGCTCCTTGAGGAGTCTCGAGAAAATATCATAGGCGCGTTCGCCGCGGCCGGTCTGTTCGATGACGATGGGAACCAAACTCATGTCGTTTTCCTATGGTCTAATGATTTTTGAGGCATTCTTTTTCGCCGGTTTGACGGTCACTTCCTTGATCTTTCCGTGCGCTTTGATGAACTGCATGGTCGCTTCTTCGAGCAGTTGCCCCCTCAGGCGTCTCCTCCGCCATTCTTCCTTGAAAAGGGCACGAATTTTCCGCTCTTCCTTGGGTGAGGCGGAGGCCGTGCGGTCGATCTCTTCCTGGAGCGCCTCCTCGGTGATCGTGATGGACTCGGTCTCGGCGATCCGGTTCCAGAGCATCTCCCATTTCAGACTCCGGACGACTTCCGGACGAAAATGCGATTTATAGGCTTCTTCTTCGGCCTCCGGATGTTCATCCCGATAGGATTCCCACATGGAGTCGAGTGCGCGCCGGATCATGGCCGGAGGGACCTCGAAATCATTCTTCCGGATGATTTCATCCGCGATGCGTCGCCGGAGTTGTGCCTCGGACGCCTCTTCGTGTTCGGCCGCAATGTTGTTCCGGATCCGTGTCCGCAATTCATCGAGGGTGTCCAATTGACCGATCTTTTTCGCGAAATCATCATCGAGACCGGGGAGATTTTTTTTCTTCACGGCATGGACATGAATCAGATAATGCTGCGCCTCATCCTCTGCGGGTGATCCGTCCGCATCCCGGGGCCGGACATGAAACCGCCGTTCTTCGCCCGCTTTCACGCCGAGAAGATCCTCGGTCGCATCTTCGAGGGGCGGCTTGCCGAGTTCGAAGATCCGGTCCGTCCATTTTTGTCCGATGACGGGAAGCCCCGTCCGGTCGAGCACCTGCACGTCTCCCTCGATGAAAAAGCCGATTTCGGCGCCCGATTCCACCGGCTCGAATTCGGCCCGCTGTTCACGGATCATTTCGATCACGTGATCCACCTGTTCTTCTTCCACCGGATGAATCTCTTTCTCGGCCTTGATGCCCTGGTAGTGTCGGACCGAAATCTCCGGTTCGACCTCCACTTCGGCCGTGAAATGAAACGGTTCGGCCTGATCGAGGGAAATCGAAGATTGTTTCTGGATCACGCCGGGCGCCACGACCGGCAGTTTGTGATCGGTGACCGCCTGCGCGAAGAAGGCCTCCACCAGCCTCTCGGCGACATCTTCTACGATGGCGGGCCCGAACTGCTTACGAATCAGGTGAAGGGGCGCCTTGCCCTTCCTGAATCCGTCGATTTGAACCTTTTTCTGATAATCGGCGAGCGTTTCTTTGACAAACGGTGAAATCTCTTCGGCATCCACCTCCACATCGACACGGCGTTTCCAGGATTCGATCTCTTTGATCTCGGCTTTCAATACGTTCTCACTTTCTTTTCCGGTTCACACGCCGGATTTCCCGGCATCCTGTGGGCCGCGACTCATTCCGCCTGTCATCCCGGGACCGTGCAAGAAGGTGCGTCTCCCGCGCACCCGTTTTCAGGCCCCTCCCGCATCAAACCGATGCAAACGGTGCGAGAGAAGGGACTCGAACCCCCACGTCCGCAAGGACACTAGATCCTAAGTCTAGCGCGTCTACCCGTTTCGCCACTCTCGCAATAAATCGCATCCGGACCGCGCCGCATACGCCGGACCCGGCACTTTAGAAAAATAATGTACAAAAAAAGCACCCTGAAATCAATCAATTTGGTTCCGGACCCGGACCCTGAAAATGAATCCCGGGCGGGAACGTTCATGTCATGCCCTCTTTTTCTTCCTGCGGCAACACGATGCGGACCAGCTTGATCCGGCGCCTCTGCACCCTTTCGATCACGAACCGGACACCCTGATAGGTGATGCCGTCGTCCTCGACCGGGATTCGCCCCAGTTCACTGAACAGGAATCCACCGAGACTCTCGAAATCCTCTTCGGTCGGCAAATCCACGGGTACCAGGTCGTTCAGCTCCTCGATGTTGATTTTACCGTCCGCCTGCCAGGTATGCTCGTCGATGCGCCGGACCAGCGGCTGCTCACGGTCGTATTCATCCCGGATATCGCCGACGATTTCCTCGATGACATCCTCGAGTGTGATAAGTCCGGCCGTGCCGCCGTATTCATCCACCACGATGGCCATGTGCAGGCGTTCTTTCTGAAACTCCCTGAGCAGCGCATCGATCGGCTTGCTCTGCGGCACAAAATAGGGTTTTCGCGCCAGGGTGACCAGGTTGGGAATAGGCCGGCCGGTACCCATATAGGGCAACAAATCCTTCACATACAAAATGCCGGTGATGTTGTCGATTTCCTCATCGTATACGGGAATACGCGAATGCCCCTTCGCCTTGACCTCGAGAAGCACTTCTTCGACGGACGTGTTTTTCTCGATCGCGGTCATATCCATGCGGGGGACCATGATCTCCTTGACCATGGTCTCCCGGAACTCGAAGATGGAATGGATCATTTCCCGTTCGGAGGGATCGAGCGTGCCTTTCTCCTCTCCCACCTCGATCAGGGCCTTCAATTCCTCTTCGTTGACAAACGGGATCTCCCTCTGAATGCCGAGAAGCCGGATCATGAATCCGGTCAGTCTCTCGACGATGTAAGTGACGGGAATAAAAAGGAACACAAATCCCTCGAGAAACAGCGCGGATCGCCTGGCGAACCGCAGCGGAGACTTCACGGCAAATACCTTGGGCACGATTTCACTGAAGAAAAGGATCGTGAGCGTGACCGCGGCGATCATCGCCGGCAGGCCCCAGGTTTCGAGCTGATCATGGGACAGGATCCGGCCGGCGAACAGGGTGGCCCATGTCGCGGCGGCGACATTGACGATCGTATTGCCGATCAGGATTGTAGTCAAAAGACGGCGCGGCCTGTCCATCAGGCGGATGATCCGCCGGGCGGGCGACGATCCCTCTTCCTTCCGAAGCCTCCGCATTTCCGGGGCGGTGATTGCATAGAATGCGGATTCGGATCCGGAAAAGAATGCCGACACGCCGAGCAGGACCAGATACAACAGCAGGGATAACCAGATGCCAACGTCCAAGATGATTATCAACCTCCTTTTAGGATTTCGGTTTCACGGGCTGGTGTCAACCACAAAGAGACAGATCGATTCATACCGTGCATTCATGTTTAACTTGTAACTTTAAACTTGTAACTTTAAACTCGTCACTCTAAAACGGCATAAAACCGCTCCACCAGCCCATCCTCCCGTTCCCGCATGACGGACCGGGATCCGGCATCCCGGTCGTCGTATCCGAACAGATGGAGCAGGCCGTGTATGATCAGGCGGGCCAGTTCATTTTCATACGAAACACCGTATTCCAGGGACTGTTCCCGCGCCCTTTCCACATTCACATAGATTTCACCCCAGGTCTCGTCTTCCCCGTCATCATACCGAAATGCGATCACATCGGTCGGTTCATCATGCGCCATAAATTCCCGGTTGATCCGGCGGCTCGTGACGTGGTCGACGAAAACCAGCCCCAGGATTCCGGTTTCACCGCGGGCTTCCGCGTCAAGAACCGCCTTCACCATCGCGCGGATCCGCGTGGCGGGAACTCCCGGATCCTCCGGAACATGCGTTTCAATTTGACGGGCCGTCCCCGGCCTCCTTCTTCGTTTCGCCGGTTCGTCTGACCGACTTCAGCTCATCCGCATCGGGATATTCGATACGGGCATGGAATGTCCCCGCGAGAATCTTCAGGAAACTCTCCTTGATCCGTTCGAGATCGCGGAGCGTCAGGGGAGACTGATCCAGTTCACCCGCCTGAAACCGTTCATCCACGATATCTTCGATCAGTCCCTTCAGACGGCTGTATGTCGGTTCCTTGAGGGTCCGGGAGGCCGCTTCGATGGCGTCTGCCAGCATCACGATGGCGGCTTCCTTGGATTGCGGCAGGGGGCCGGGATACCGGTATTCTGTTTCATTGACGCCCTCGGCGCCGACCTTCGCCAGGGCTTTCTGGTAGAAGAACGTCATGATGGTCTTCCCGTGATGCTGGGTCATGATGTCCCGAATCGCTTTGGGCAGTCTGTATCTTTCGGCGAGCTCGATTCCGCGTTTGACATGGTTGATCAGAATCAGTGCGCTCATGCTCGGAGCCAGTTTTTTATGGGGATTCTCGGATCTCACCTGATTCTCCACGAAATATTCGGCTTTCTCAAGCTTGCCGATATCGTGATAATAGCAACCCACCCGGGCCAGCAGGGAATTGGCGCCGACGGCCTGAGCCGCCGCCTCGGCCATATTGCCCACGAGGATGGAATGGTGATAGGTGCCCGGAGCCTCGACACTCAACCGTTTCAGGAGCGGATGGTTCAGATTCGAGAGTTCCAGCAGGGCATAATCGGTCGTCATGTCAAACAGCGACTCGATCAGCGCGAGCATTCCGTAGGCGATGATGGGTGTAAACAGGCCGTTCAGTGCGCCGAATTGCCAATAATGGACGATCTGGTTGAACGGCAGGAAACGAATAAATCCCATCATGGTAATCGTGACGAGGTGGATGACCATCATGTAAAAAACCGCCTGAACGAGCTGCCCCCGCGTGCGTACGCGTTTGATGATCAGGATGCCGAAAATCCCCGTAAAAAAAGAAACGGCCATGAGATTGAACTCATTGCCCCACAAGGCCGAGACGAGCAGGCTGAGTATGGCTGTGCCGGCGTATGCGATTCGTGTGCCGAAGATGGAGGCCAGAAGCATCGCGCCGATGGCGCTGGGCATCAGATATTCCGAGGCCTCCAGGCGGCGGATGAGAAAGGCGGACAGCGCCATCAGGAGGATGATGAGGGATAAAAGGAGGAGCGACTTGGCGTCTTCCAGGAGCTTTCGGTTTTCAAACGCCAGATAAAAGGCGAACAGGAAAAGGAGGGAGAAAACAAAGGCAATCTTCCCGAACAGGGGGAAAATACGACTGATCCCTCCCTCGAGCATGCCTTTCTCGACCATCTTTGCTGAAAGGGAATCGAGCCGCTTGCGAATATCGGCCGTGACGCGCTGATTCCGGTCGACGATCAGTTCGTCTTCGTAAACGAACCCGCTGCTGAGCGGAATCCGGGACTGGGCCTCGCTGATCCGCTCCTGATTCAGGGCCTCTTCGTTGAGGATGTTGGGACGGAGATAATAACTGATCACCGCCGCGCCGATCTGGGCCAGACTCGTCTCACGGCCATAGTAGGCGTCCAGCAGTTCGTTTGCACGGATTCGTGCCGATTCCAGATCGAAGAAGTCCTCGATCGGGAGCATCGTTTCTTCTTCCTGATCACGGAGAATGAGGCGTCCGTCCGCCACGACAAGAAGAGATTTATTCTGGTTCAGTATACCCGTCCGGCTGATATCGCGGACGATTTGTCCGAGTTGGTTCTGAAAAGTATGGTACTGGGAAGGTGTCAGAATACCCTCGGGATTCAACAGGACACGCCAGTGCTCGGGGGTCAGTGAAAAAATCGGAAACTGAAAACTCAGGGAATCGATTTTTGCGGAGAGGGGAACGGATTTTCTCCGCATCTGACCGACCGCCTGAAAGAAGGCCACGATCCGGTTCTCGATCCGTTGCGTTTCCTGTTCGTTTTTCGTGAAAACCGGATTGACGCTTTGAATGACCTGTAGACGATCCTGCTGGTACTCCTCCCGGGTCTTGAGTATTTCAAAACTGAACGGGGCCACGATCCGTCGCGGACTGATGCTTCCCACGGTCAGATCGGAAAACTGGAATGAATGGCCGCGGGGAAAGAGGAAAATGAGTATGATTCCCAGGATAAAAGGAATCAAAAGCGGCAGCCAGATCCGTTTCTTGCCGGCCGGTTTCTTCGCCGACAGGCTCAGTTCGGAAGACCGCTTTGTCTTCTTTGAAAATTGGGACTTCATCCGATCCCAGAGCTTCATGTCGCAGTCTCCCCTTCTTCTTCGGATGGCTGATGAAAGGCTTCATAGGCTTCGATGATGTCTTTGACCAGCCGGTGTCTGACCACGTCGTCACGGTCCAGGTACACGAAATCGATCCCGGCGATTCCGGTGAGAATCTCCTGGATTTGAATCAGTCCGGACGGTGTCCCATTCGCCAGATCGACCTGTGTGATATCGCCGGTTGCGATGGCTTTGGAATGGAGTCCGAGTCGTGTTAAAAACATCTTCATCTGCATGGGTGTGGTGTTCTGGGCCTCATCCAGGATGACGAAGGCGTTGTTGAGCGTGCGCCCCCGCATATAGGCCAGCGGGACGATCTCGATGATCCGTCGTTCCATGTATTTCTGAAGCTGATCGGCCGGCAGCATATCGAACAGGGCGTCGGTCAGGGGACGCAGATAGGGATCGACCTTCTCCATCAAATCACCGGGAAGGAATCCCAGGCTCTCCCCCGCTTCGATGGCGGGACGCGCGAGAACGATTTTGGAGATTTCCTTTTCCCTCAGGAACGCCACGGCCATCGCCACGGCCAGATAGGTCTTGCCGGTTCCGGCCGGGCCGATGCAGAAGACGATGTCGTTTTTCAAAACCGCGCGATAATAGGCCTCCTGCCCCGAAGTCTTCGGCCGGACCAGGCCTTTCTTGGCGTAGAGGATGATTTCCTGACGCGCCTGCATCTCCCGTTCCGGAAGCGCCACATCGCCTTCCAGCTTCACGAGGTCGATGACCGTCTCGACATCCCGCGGTGCGAGTGTGCCGCTCCGTGCGATGAGCAGACGGATTTCCGTGATCACTTTCTCGATGAGGGGAATCCGGTCTGCCGCCCCGATCACGGTCAGTTCGTCACCGCGAACCACGAGCCGCCCTTCGAAGGCGGATTCGATCAACCGAAGATGACGATCTCCGACCCCCAGGAATACCGGTTGCTCGACTCCCCGTATGGATATTTTTTTCTGTGCCATCGCCATAAAAAAAGCCCCTGGTTCGTGAACTTGCGCAGAACCAAGAGCTTTTTCAAACCTGTGATTAAATCGTCATTAGAGAAAGGTTTGCGGAAAACCGCGCACCCGATTCCCTTCGAAAACTAGTCCCGGGGAACCTGCAACACCTGATGCGGATAAATCAGGTTCGGATCCGAAATCAGGTCTTTGTTGGCCTGATAGAGTTTCGTCCATTTGGTCGGATCACTGTACACCTTCGAATAGCCGGCGATCTGGCCCAGCCACTCGCCCTTGACGACCAGGTGTTCGTTGCGGCCAACCCCGCGGGCGATCTTGAGCACCCAATCCGGATGAATCAGATTCGGGTCCTTGATCATGTCCTTGTTGACGGAATAGATCCGGATCCACTGATACGGATCGCCGTAAATGTCCGCCCTCTTGGAAATTTTCCAGAGATAGTCGCCCCTGACCACGGTATAATTGTCGTAAATATTGGCCGGTGTCTTGGCTTTTACGTTGGCCAGTTTGCCGTCGATTTCGGCCAGTTTGTTTTCCATCTCGGTGAGGATGGCGATATTGCTTTCCTTGGCTTCCTGGATGCGCTTGGCAAGCGCGTCGATCTCGTCCTGCCTGCGGAACAGTTCTTCGGGTGACAGGGCGGCGAGCGCATCGATCTGGCTTTCGATGTCTGCGAGATTAGTCCGGTAGGCCTCGACATCCGCCTGGGTGACGCCCAGCCTGGCATAGACGGCTTCCCATTCGGCGTCGATCTCCGCCTGAGTTTCGGCGATCTCTTTCTTTAACGCCGCGATGTCGATCTCGAGTTGTGCAATCCGTTCATTGGCCGCCGCCTCCCGTTCCTGTACGCTGGCGAGCATGGATTTGTACTCATCCATTTTGATTTTGCGTTCTTCCTGTCCGAAAGCCACACTGCTGAATACCAGAAGCAGAATCATGGCCATCGACAGGAGTACAAGCATCTGACCCTTTATTCTCATCCTCTTATCCTCCTTCACCTGAATGAATGCTTGAAACCCGAATTCCCTTGCGAAGATCACTCGGCCAGTTCGGCTTCAACCTTCTTGTTTTCGGCCTTGACTGCGGCCAGATCCTGTTGCTTCTTTTCCAGCTTGGCCTCGAGCTCGGCTTTCTCGCCTTCGAGTTCGGCGACACGTGCTTCAGCAGAGGAGGCCGCGGCCTCGGACTCGTCCAGTGTCGAAAGCTGCTTTTCGTTGGCATAACGGCTACAACCGGTCATTACCACAGACGCCGCGAACACCAGACAGAACAAACCGATCCTCACTAATTTTGTGCCTTTTGCCATTCCCTACACCTCCTTTTACATAAAATTTAAGATGTTAACACTTTGTAGAAAATAATACCAAAAAAAACCGCCATTGTCAAGTAATATTTCATGCGGCAACACGATCGCCCGGAGCGAAAAACAATCAGGACGTGATCCATTTCAGACCCAGTTCCGCGAGTTGTGCCGGTTCGACTTCCGAAGGACAGCCGTCCATGAGCGATATGGCGCTGGTGGTCTTGGGAAACGCGATCACCTCGCGGATCGAGGATTCGCCGGCCAGGATCGTGACGAGCCGGTCGAAACCGAATGCGATGCCGCCGTGCGGCGGCGCACCGTAATCGAGTGCCTCGATGAGATGTCCGAATTTCCGCCGGGCTGTTTCCGCGTCGATGCCGAGAAGCCGGAACAGGGTGGACTGCATCCCGCTCTGATGGATGCGGATGGAACCGCCCGCGATCTCGGATCCGTTCAGGACGAGGTCGTACGCCCGCGCGCGCGCCTTTCCCGGATCGGTTTCGAGGAGCGGAATGTCTTCCGGCCTCGGCGCGGTGAAGGGATGGTGCATGGCCACCCAGCGGTTTTCTCCGGAATCCCAGTCCAGAAGCGGAAACTCCGTCACCCAGAGCGGGGCCATGCGGGACCGGTCGATCAGGCCGAAATCGGCCGCGAGTTTGTTCCGCAGATTGCCGAGGGCATCGCAGACCCCTTTTTTATCGGAAGCCACGATCAGGACGGCGTCTCCCGTTTCCACCCCGAACCGGGAACGGAGGCGTTCCATCCATCCCGCCGCGACGAATTTGGAAACCGGTGATTTGACGCCGTCGGGCTGAAACTGGACGGCGATCAGCCCTTTCGGGCCGAAGTTCCGGACGAATGCCGTAAGGTCGTCCACCTGTTTGCGGGAGAACGTGCCGGCGCCGGGAAGCCGGAATCCGCGCACCGCGCCGCCGGACCGGATCACCTGTTCGAACACCTCGAATCCGCATCCCGGGACGAGATCGCCCAGGTCCTGAATTTCGAGTCCGAACCGGAGGTCGGGACGGTCCAGGCCGTATTTGAGCATCGCCTCGTCGTAGGAGATCCGGGGAAACGGCAGGATTATTTCGCGGTTCAGCGTCTCCCTGAACAGCCGGGACATCAGCCCCTCCATGACCGTGAACACCGCCTCTTCATCCACGAAGGACATCTCGACGTCGATCTGGGTGAATTCGGGCTGACGGTCGGCCCGCAGGTCCTCGTCTCGGAAACATTTCACGATCTGGAAATACCGGTCGAATCCGGAGACCATGAGCAGTTGTTTGTAGGTCTGTGGAGACTGAGGCAGGGCGTAGAATTTGCCCGGATGAATCCGGCTGGGAACCAGATAATCCCGCGCGCCTTCGGGCGTGGATTTCATGAGTACGGGCGTCTCGATTTCCAGAAATTCGTTTTCGTCGAAATAGCGGCGGACGACTTGGGCGGCCCGATGACGCAGGAGCAGATTTCTCTGCATCGCGGGGCGGCGAAGATCGAGATACCGGTATTTGAACCGGGTTTCCTCCAGTGCCTCCGGCGGATCCTTGATCACGAAAGGAAGCGGCCTGGCCCGGTTCAGCACCTCGAGCCGGTCGGCGACCACCTCGACCCGGCCGGTCTCGATCTGGGGATTCACCATCTCGGGGGGGCGTTCCACCACCCGGCCCCGGATGCCGATCACCGACTCCATGTTCAGCCGCTTGGCCTGCTCGATCAGCGCCGCGTCCTCGGGATGAAACACCACCTGGGTGCGGCCCCACCGGTCGCGGAGATCGACGAAAATCACCCCGCCGTGATCACGGGTGCTCTGCACCCAGCCGGTGAGTATGACCTGTTCCCCCGTGTTTCCGGGACGCAGATCGCCGCATGTATGGGTGCGTTGCCACCTGAAAGTCTGGCTCAACTGTTCTCCTTCATTCGACACAGGAAAGGATTCCGCCGCATGGAAACGAAAGGGATACCGCCATTCGACCCCTGCCGCACAAATCGCCCGATGGTTTTTTCTGGATGATACATGCTTCCGGGAACGCAACCCGGCGAATCGGGCCGGATTGGATTTAAAGATACGATTTCTGATACGGAATCGCAACAAAAAGTAAAAAAACGGATCCCGGAAAAACAGGCGAATGATTTTTTTTCAACCCCTCTTTGCGGCAATGCTTCTCACCGGCGGCTCCGGACGGATCCGGTCACGCCGTCACCGGAGGCGCCGAACCCCGGATGATGTCCAGCCAGCGGCCGGCTTCTTCTTTCATTTTCCCGGGATCATCGATCCGCCGTGTCACGGCCGATCCGCAGAATATTCCCTCCGGATCCTGTGCGGCCAGTCCGCCGAGATTCTGAAGCGAGATGCCGCCGGTATATACCATACGGAGTCCCTTGAAGGCGGCTTTCCACGCCTTGGACAGGGAAACGAAATTCAGATTTTCGGTGGTCGCTGGAAACAGCTTGTAAATCCACTGATAGGGATATTTCTCACGCAGAGCCTCGAAGTCACAGCCGTAGAGCTCGGCCTTCTGGACGAGTTGTTTCCCCGCATCCCCCAGCCCGCCCGGAACGCACATCACATCGGCCCCGACGCAGGCTTCCACGACGGAGGGGACATAGTCGGCCGAGATGATCCCCGCGACGCCCGCCCGGACCGCCGCATCGGCCTGTTTGGAGGTCATCACGGTCCCCGCCAGCACGAGCGCATCCGGATGTTTCTCGACCGTCGCCCGGATGCCTTCCAGGGCCGCAGCGGTCCGGAAGGCGATTTCAAGAACGATACCCATCGGAGCGAGCGTCTCGTACGCCCGCACGCAATCCTCGACTGTTTGGGGCGCAAGAAACGCGATGAGCCGCCGGGTTGTAAGGACCTCGAATATCTTCTGGGAACGATGCATCGGAACTCCGTTTCTACAAGGTGACTTTCAGGGGCGCATCCAGTTTCTGGACGGTCTCGTTCAGGTAGTCGAGAAACGCCTTCTCGGACTGGATACCGCCCGGTTCCTGTTCCCAGGCCGCCAGATAGTAATAGGTCAGAATCCCTTCCTTCGGCTTCAGCACGATCACATGGCTGTGTGCGTCTTCCGTCACCTCGACCAGATCCGTCCTGCGGAACAGGACCGCCATGCCGAGCTTGTCCCCGGACAGGCTCTGCATGCCGTATGTGGCAAGCGCCATCCACACGCCTGCGGGACGGGACGTGCTCATGAACTGGGTGTCGTCCAGCTTCACGATACCCGTACACAGATTCGGCGGATCGCCGTTCACCCGGACATCATGGCGCGTCATCCGGCTGCCTGCGGTGATGGACAGGTCGGAGACGAGATCGTATTTCCCGGAGCCGGTTTTCCATCCGTAATAGCGGGTGCGTATCTGGGACCGGATCGGCCCGTCCGAAACGACGGCGCACAGGACGCTGTCCGTCACGGAGACGCGCTCGGCCCGGCCGTCGATCCACATGCCGAGGGAGCCTACCCCCAGTGATTCTCCGACCTTCAGGATATCCATGCCCCAGCCGGCCATCTCGTGATACGAATCGAATCCATCCAGGCCGACGTCCTGCAGGACCATGTCGGAGACTTTTTTTCCGAAGATATCGACCGCGTTGCGCCAATCCAGATAAAACCGGTATCCGACCCGGTCGGACTCCCAGCCCGGCCCCTCATAGCGGATGAAGGTCGAATGGTCCGTATGCTCGGAAGGGACGCGCAGGGACGTCACGTTCCTGAATTCCCCCCCCTCGTATTTGCGGTTGACGAACCGTCCCCCGAATTTATGGGAAAGTTCCGCCTGGGTTCGTTTGGGATAGGTCCGCTGAATCACGCCGTCTGCGGCATAACGGACGGTGACGTTTCCGCCCTCTCCCGCCTCGACATCTTTGATCAGGAAAATCGTGTCGGCCTTGCCGTCTCCATCCAGATCGTCGGCCTGGCTGGCCGTTTCCTTCCGGCCGGACAGGACGATGAACGCCTCCGGATTGAAATCAGGGTAAGAGGCCTCGATCTCCCGGATGGTCAGCGAGATGACTGCATCCGTCCTGTCGACGACCGCATCGTTTCGTATCGAGACGATAAACGACTTCGGATATTCAAGCCGCCATTTGAAGCCGCTGCATGCCAAGACGGAAAGACCCGTCAGCGCGATGCATCCGATGATTCCTCTGATTTTTTTCATCCTTTCCATCCTTGTTTTTATTTCGTCGGGGTTACCTGAGAAGCACGAGTTTTCGTACCGCCGTCATCTCATCCGTGATCAGCCGGCAGGTATATATCCCGGCCGGGTATGACCGGGCATTCCAGACGATCCGGTAAGATCCCGCGTCATGATATCCATCGGCCAGGGAGGCGACTTCCCGCCCGGTCACGTCGAACAGACTGACGGCGGCGTGTGTCCCGCGCGGGAGATGATAGACGATCGTGGTGACCGGATTGAACGGATTCGGGTAGTTCTGAAGCAGGACGAAACCGGAAGGCGCGGGGCGTGTGTTTTCCGCCACGGCCGAATCCGTGTCGCCGGCCAGGACGAGATACATCAGGGCGTCGGCCGCCCCGTCCCGGGTATTTCTTCCGAGGGTTATGATTTCGCCCGCACCGGCCTCCCGGTCAAAAAGGGTGAAAAAAATCTCCGTATCGTCCGGCCCGGCGACGGATAATTTCATTCCGGTCTCCCGGTAATCGGAAAGCCAGTCCGGCCTGTTTGAAGTCCGGATAGCGTCGGCATACGCGATATAAATGCGTGCAGGCGCATCGACCGTGAATTCGGCGGTCGTGAACAGATAGTTCTTTGTGCGCGTCTCGAGGGAAGGCCGGATCCATTCATCGATCCGAAGCATACCGGGTATGGAAGAAAGGATCGGGTCTCCGTCTCCATAGGCCTTTTTTCCCGCCTGGAAATCATCCGAAATCGACCAACTTTCTGCGTCGTCCATATCGTAGAGCACGAGATCGCGGATCAGGCTTCCCGACCCTCTGTGCACCCGGGGTTCGACCCAGTCTCCGGCCGGGTGTTCCCGGGCTCCGATATCCGGGGCGGAACCCCGGAAGGGTTCCCCGATCTTGACCCCGCCGTCGATGAGGAAGCTCCCCGGCTCCGGTTTGAGCAGATCGATCTCCGGGAGAGAACCGTCCGGCCGGCGCGGCCCCCTGGCGGGTCCGGTGTCCACGCACCGAAACATCTCCGGGGCGACGGGCGTCGTGTGCTGCCAGCTGTTTCCCGCCGTGACCGCATTCGGAGGGAGTCCGGCCAGGAGAGAAGAAACCGCGCTCAGGTTATTGATAAAGGCGGATTGCCCTCTTGAAGGATCCCGGGGAAAATAATAATTCCGGCCGTTGTTGTACGCCGTATTGTGAATCAGGGTCAGTGCGCCCGTGTTGTTGTTGTGATCGAATCCCTTGGCCTGACGGCTGACTCCGAGATTGTCGAATGCCATGCACCGGATCACGACGTGATCGCCCGCGACATAGTCCCCCCCCAATTTAAACCCGTTCCCGGCCCCCTCGAAATTCGCCGGATTGCCGAAAACAGAGGGATCTCCGTTGTTGAACGACCAGCAATTCTCGACGACGATTGGATTGGCCGCACGCCACAAATCGAAGCCGTCATCGGAATTCTCCCAGGCGCGGCATCCGTAAAACCGATTCCCTGGCAGGATATCGAACTTCGCCCCGAATCCGTCCGCGTTGTTTCCCACCCTACCTGTCGTATTGAAATTGTGAAAACTGTCGCAATTTTTGATGAGGTTGTGGGACGCATTTCCGGCCATATGAATCCCGGTGTCATGATTGCCATAGGCTGTGATCTGTTCCAGAATGTTGTGACTGCCGTCCATCCGGATGCCGTTATGACCCGCATACCGGATGGTGATCCCGATCACGTGCCAGTACCAGCCGTTCAGGCGAACCCCGATATTCCCGCTCGCTTTCGGCTGTTCTGAAAAATCCAGGATCGGGACTTCTCCCGGGAATGCCACGAGGGTGACCGGCCGTTCGGCGGAACCATGCCGGTTGATCCGGATCGTCGCATCGTGTGCGTACACGCCGCCGCGCATGACAAAAACATCCCCGGCCTCGGCCTTCCCCGCGGCGAATTCCAGCGTCGCCCAGGGTTCGGCCTCCGTACCGGGATGGGCATCGTCACCGTCCGGGGCGATATAAAAAATGCGGTCGGAATCGGGCAAACCGCCATGATACACATTGAGGAATGTATCCCCGTTCTGTGCGAACAAATGTAACAAACAAAAAGACAGCATTCCAAGGACAAATAGGTTCTGTTGAGATTTCATTACGATTTCAATCCCATTCAATCACGGTTCGGTTTTTGACATCCGTATATTCTAAGGAACAAACAACGATAGACTGTGAATTTTCCGGGAGTTTCCCGTGGCCGGGATACGTCCCGGATACCGGTTCCATAGACGCGCATCCTCTTTTTTCCTCCAGGAATAGTCCCCCTCCCATGATTCATCGCGGGAGGGGGACATGGAGAGTGGAATTCTTACTTCATCAGAACGAGTTTCCGCACCGAGACGAAATCCCCGGCGGTGATCCGGCAATAATACACGCCGCTTGCGAATGCCTGCGCATTCCAGACGACCTGGAAGGCGCCCGCGTCATGATCGCCGTGAACCAGGTCCGCCACTTCGCGGCCCATGGCGTCATAAATCTTCAACGTCACCAGGGTCTGCTTCGGTACGTCGTAACGGATGGTCGTCACCGGATTGAAGGGATTCGGTGCATTCTGGTGCAAGGCGAATTCGGTCGGCACGACAGGCAATCCCGCCACATCCGAATCAATGACCTTGAGACTCCCGCCTTCAAACGAAACCGATCCCTCCGGACCCAGGGTGAACGGGATGGTATTGTCGAACTCGCCCGCAATGAGTCTCAGCACGCCGTTGATCATCGTCTCCCGGGAAAGCACGACGCCTGCCTCATTGTCTATGGCCAGGTTGTTCACCACGGTCGGCATGAGCTCGCTGGTGATCTGGACTGCGGTGCCGTTGAATACGTAATTGGCCCCCTCATCGAGGACGACGTAACCGGCAGACTGAACCGCGCCTGCGATTCCGTCCTCATGGGCCGTCGCCAGGGTGGCGCCTTCATTCAGCACGAACAGGCCGTTGCCTTCCAGTTCACTCGCACCGAAATCGAGCGTCGTGCCTCCGGCCACTTCGATCGCCAATCCGCCTCCGCCGTAAGTCACCGAGGAGAGTTCGAGAGCCTGAACACCCTCTTTGTCGAACACAAACCAGGCATTCGAGGGATTGGAATTCTGGGTGGTGGCGTCAGACATCCGGAAATCGCCCTCGTGAAGATGCCAGCGGGTCGATCCCGAACCGTCTCCCTGGGAGCCTCTGGCCACAGAGAAGTTTCCGCCGGTGACCACAACATTTCCATAATGATGGATGTCAAACACAGTCAGTGCGTTTCCAGTGCCTTGTGTCTCGAACGAGCCCGACTCGATAATGACATCGCCCATGATGGTCACAGTGGCGGTATCACCCGCAGAAACGGACGTCAGCCGCCAGCGCGCGCTTCCGGTGTCTACCACCCGGATGTCTCCTCCGATCACCACGCCATTCAGGCTCATATCCCGGTTTGAATTCATATGGGGCGTATTGAATGTCACGTTGTAATAACTCTGATTCCTGTTGCCGGGAGCAGAACCCACCGTCCCGGTCATCAGCAGGGTCGATCCCTCCAGCCAGAGACCGGTCGGAATGCTACCGCCGTCCCGGGCATGCTCATAGACGGAACCGTCACCGAAAACCAGATGATCGACCGCCTCCAGCGCCCCACGGTTCACGATGAGGCCGTCCACCGACCCGGAATCGGCCGTCACGCTGCCCAGCGTGTCGATGTGCATGACGGCACCGGCAGAAACAATCAGCGCATCGGTCTTGAGGGTATCATTCAGAGAGACCCCTTCGGGATTGGATATCGTCAGCACGCCCATCGAGTCCGGCAGCAGCGCGCCCGCGACCTGAGCCGCGGTTCCGTTGAATGTGATATTGGCGTGCTTGCTGAAAGTAATCTCTCCGGCGGTCTGGAGGTTGCCGTCGATTCCCTCCGGATGACCGGTCGCCAGTGTACCGCCCGCCTGGATGGCGAAGGCTCCGTTTCCTTCTACTGTCTGTGATCCCATATCCAGTGTCGCGCCTTCAGCCACTTCAACCGGCAGGCCCCCGCCCCCGTAAGTCACATTGGTGAGCATCAGATTCTGGATGCCTTCTTTCGCGAAGACAAATGTCGCTCTCCAGGGATTCGAATTCCGTGTGGCCGCATCGGATATGGAAAAATCCCCGTCAAAGAGATACCACCGGGTCGTCCCTGTCCCTCCTTCACCCCCCTGACTTCCCCTGCTGATCGCAAAGGTACCGCCGGTGACATGGATGTTTCCGTAATGATGCACTTCGACCTCGGATTCGCTGGACGTCCCCTGGGTCTCAAGCGATCCGTCTTCAACAATGACATCCCCCAGAATGGTGACAATCCCTGACGAACCACCCACCAGACGCCAGCGTGAACTGCCAGAACTCAGGAGCGTCAGGTTGCCGCCGATGGTGTTGCCGTCGAGACTCAGATCGCGGTTTGAAAGCATACCCGGAGTATTGAGGGTCAGATGATGGTAATCCTGACCCCTGTTGTCCGGTGCGGATCCGGTGATCCCGGTAAACAATGCAGTGGATCCCTGTTCCCACACCGCCGTGGGTACAGAACCGCCGTCACGGGCATGTTCATACACCGATCCGTCTGCGAACGTCAATGTGCCGAGCGGTTCGATTTCGCCCCGGTTGACCCACAGACCGTTGGCGGCCATGTCCTGGGTGATTTGCAGTGCAGAGGAATCAGAAACTTCAAAGTGGATCTGTCCACCCGCATACGTCACACTGTCGAAGGTCATCTGCTGGGTTCCGCCTTTGGCGAATACGAGCTTGGCATTCCCCGGGGTCGGATTGGAATTCTGTGTCGCCGCGTTCGCCATCGAGAAATCGCCCTCATGCAGGTACCAGGTGGTCGTTCCGGAACCGCTTCCCTGAGAGCCTCTGGCGATGGAAAAGTTGCCTCCCGTCACGGTGAGATTGCCGTGATGATGTACGATGAAGGTCGTGAGGGCGTTTCCGGTTCCCTGCACGGCGAACTGACCGTCTTCGACGATCACATCCCCCACGATCGTAAACGCAGCCGAATCGCCGCCTCCGACGGATGTCATCTGCCATCGGGCGGAACCGGTACTGATCACACGGACATCACCGCCGATGATGTTCCCGTTCCAGCTCATGTCGCGGTTGCGGCCCAGATCGGGCGTATTGAACGTCACATGATGGAAGTCCTGGACGCGGTTTCCAGGGGCATCCTGAGCCGTACCCGTCAGCAGGAAGGTCGAACCCGCTCCCCATACGGCGTCCGGCAGTGTCCCTCCGTCCCTGGCATGTTCGTACGTGCTGCCATCGGCGAATTCCAGGGATCCGCCGGCGACTTCGACCGAGGCACTCTCCTCCACCCGGACGGTCCCCGCGATGACCACCGCGGCATCCACCGTCACCGTATGATCACCTGCCACCATGATGAGTTCGGTTCCGTCCGGGGCATCTGCCGCCGCGACCCAGGCCGCTCCATCGAAGGTCTCCCAGGTGGCCGCCTCGCTCCAGTTTCCCGCGGCCGCGGAACGATAGTCCCCCGCCGCCTGTGAGAAGGCGGCTCCGGACGCGATGATTCCCATCAGGACAACCGTCAGAATTGCATGTCGTGCATTTTTCATGATCTTCTCCTCCATGATAAATGATGGCTTGTTAAAATACGATTTTGTCTTATCACCTCCCGACCTTTCTTTTCGCTTCGATGCCTGGTCCCGTTCCGGGCCGGACAGAAGAGGAGGGATTCACCGCACGCCGCCTGCCCGCGGAACGATCCGAAAAGACGACAGGGTGCCGGATTATTTCATCAGCACCATGCGCATCGTACGCGTCACATCCCCCGCCCGGATGCGGCACAGATAGACGTCGGTTCCGAGATTCGCCGCGTCGAACAGCAGCTCGTGGACACCGGCCTCTTTCGGACCCTCGAAAAGCGTCACGACCTCCCGGCCGAGCAGGTTGAAGACGGTGACGCGGACATGGGCGGCGGCAGGCAGGCCGAACCGGATGACCGTCGAGGGGTTGAAGGGATTGGGATAATTCTGTGCGACGAAAAACGATCCGGGAATCGCCGGACCGGATGCCTCCACCGATGTGACCTTGAGGCTTCCCCCTTCATAGGAAATGCGGCCTTCCGGTCCGAGCGTGAACGGAATGGTATTGTCGAATTCACCCGCGATGAGTCGCAACACGCCGAGTATGTGCGTTTCGAGGGACAGGGTGACGCCGGCGGGATTGTCGATGATCAGATCCCCGACGGTCGCCGGCATCCGGTCACTGGTGACCTGTGCGGTTGCGCCGTTGAATCCGAATCCCGCCCCGTCTTCGAGTGTCACTTCCGCCACCACTTCGGCGAAAATACCGGCGACTCCCTCCGGAAGAGATGTCATCAGGGTCGCGCCTTCATTCAGGACGCAGACGCCGCTTCCGGCCAGCCTGCTGTCGCCCATGTCGAGTGTCGTCCCGGCTGCGACTTCGATGGGCAGCGCGGTCAGGGTGTTGCCTTCTCCCAGTGTGAGAGACTGCGTCCCGTCCTTCATAAAGACAAACCGGGCTCCGCCCGGGGTCGCGGTGGAACTCTGGGTCGTGGCGTCCGACATTGAGAAGTCCCCTTCATAGAGATACCAGGTCGTGGTTCCGCCTGGTTGGGATCCGCGGCTGATCGAGAAGTTCCCGCCCGTGACCGTGACATGGCCGTGATGATGGACGATGAAGGTGCTCTGGGCGTTGCTCGTCCCCTGGACCGAGAAGGCGCCGTCCTCGACGATCACATCGCCCCTGATCGTCACGACCGCGGTATCCAGGGCCAGTGCAGAAGTCAGATACCAGCGTGCCCATCCGGTGTTGACGACCCGGATGTCGCCGCCGATGGTGTTGTTGTTCAGGTTCATGTTGAGGTTCGACAGCAGACCGGGCGTATCGAACAGGATATGGTGATAATCCTGATCCCGGTTGTCGGGCGCAGTCGTCGTGACGCCCGTCATCAACAGGGTCGAGCCCTGCTCCCAGACCGCGATCGGCATCCTCCCGCCGTCCCGGTCATGCTGATAGGTGCCGCCGTCGGCGATGACGAGATTGGTGTTGGCGATGACAATCCCCTGGTTCACGAGCGTCCCCGTAATGGAGACCGCCGTATCGACAAAAACGGAATCCTCATCTTGTACCGTGATGGTCTCCGCCCCGGTCGGCGGCGTGCCGATGGCGACCCAGGACGCGCCGTTGAATCGCTGCCAGATCTGGGCGTTTCCCCAATCGCCGCTGTCCCGCGTCCGGTAATCCCCTTCCGACTGGGCGAAGAGGGACAGGGACAAAACCAGAATGAGGGTCAGAACGAGCATCATCTTACCGGCATGTCTCATGATGTTCCTCCTTTAATAAATTGTGAGATGATGGTTTTATTTCAATACGGTCCGAAAGACGGTCACCGCATCACACCGAATTATGGATAAACTCATGGAATCTCGCAGGACAGTTGCGCGATGAGTGCATGCCGCCGCTCACTGTTCTTGCTCACGGCTGTTGCCCAGATATCCTGATAGTTCATCGAATAATTTTCATAGGTTATATCCAGCCTCAGACCCGAGAAAAAGAGCCCGAATCCTGCCGAGTAAACCGTACAGCCGGCCGGTTCCCCGGGAATATGATTGCCTTCCGGTTCAAAAACTTCCGCCTCCCCGCGCATCCCCCCGCGCAGCGCCAGCCACGGCACGATCCTGTACTCAACGCCCGCCCTGAAGAGCGAGGCCGAAAGCCAGGGGGAAGTGACGGTGCCGTCCGAACCGACGATCTCGGCGGATGCGTAGGGACGCACCTCATATTCCAGACCCACGGTCAGATTGTCCCGGGGAGAAAGCGACAGGCCGACCGTCCCCCGCAGCGGGAGTTTCAATCGCTCACTGCCGCGGAGCGAGGAAACGAACGGGGTTCCAGACGTATCCGTTTCAATCCGGATCCGGGAGTCTCTGGTGAGGGTCGTCGGCAATTTGACGGTGATCCCGGCGCGGACATAACGGCCCGTGAGCAGTCCGCTGAGGGTGAATTCGGTGCCGCTGAAATCGGACGTCCCCGTTCGCGTGACGCGGCCGTACACCGAATCCGCCCGGAAAGCGTTCGAGAAAAAGGTCAGCCTGCCCCTGGCGACCTGCCATTCGACATCCTCGCTGCTCCCCCGCAGGATCATCCCGCTGAATCCGAGCGACAGCGTTTTGCCGGCATTTCCGGCGAGGGCGACTCCATACCCCCAAATCGATCCTTCCCGGGAGCGTGCCGACTGCCACCAGGCGACCTCGACGGGATTGTCATCCGTCGGACGCAGGGTCGGGAGGGGACGCTGGGACAGAATCGAGGGCGACAGCACATTGTTGTTCTGATAATAATGATCCAGATCCGCATATTGGACCGCCCCGATCCCCGCGACGATTCCGATATTTCGGACGGAGACCGGCACGGCGAGCATCGCCTGCAGGGGCCGGGTGCGGTTGCGCGTCCGGGACCAGTTCGGTCCGATGTCGTCGTACGGTCTCTGAACGGTATCCTGGGCGGTGAAACCCGGAAGCGCGGGGTCCGGATCCGGTATTGAACCGGTCAGTCCTTCCAGGAGGAGGCTGAGATTCGAGAAATATCTCACCGGCGCATAATGCTGTTCCTGCTTCAGGTCTCCGGTGGCATGGAAACCGCCCGCCGACAGTTGGATTTTCCGGACGGCATGCAGCGTCGCGGGATTCTGGAACATCAGCCCGATATCTTCCGTGCCGATCGCGACGCCGCCCATGGCCCTCCCCGCGGCGGAATGCAGAACCGGGCGTTCGAGTCCCTGAAACGAGAGCGGTCCGCCGTATCCCTGCGCGAAAAGCGGCCGGATAATTAGGACCGTCATGACGGTAAAAATCAACTTTGCGTGTTTCATGGCAGAATGATTCCTATGCTAATCCGCTGTACATGTCCAAGATAGATCCCCATGTCGCCATAACTGTAATCCACGGACAGCCGGATCCCTTCGAGCGCGTGTTTGACGCCGGCGCCGAGCGTCAACCCGTCGTAATCGTAGTTGAATTTGTATCCTCCCCGCAGGGCGAACAGGCCGGCGAACTCATATTCGGCCCCGAGATGAATCTGCTGGGCATAGTCGTTGGGGTGAAAGACATCACACGCCATACGGAATCGGTTTTCGTCCCTGCCGGACACGATCAGCCCGTCGGGACCCATGAGATCCGCGCCGATTCCGAACCGGAACAGGAGGGGGACGGGATTCGCCTCTTTGGCATACCGGACATCGGCGCCGAAATTCTGCACGGAAGATCCGATATGGACGGACCGGTACCCGGTGTCGTAACGGATCCCGAAATCGAAAAGGATGCCGCCGGCCCAGGTTTCCACCTCTTCATACACGCCCTGTTTCACCATGGCCGTCACCTTTCCGCCGTCGAACAGGGATTCATGGGCATACTTCATGCCGATACCCACCGAGAATTTATCGGTCAGGTCGCGTGCGTACGATACCCCGACGACACAGCCGAACGGCCTGAATGTCCTCCCGGTGAATCCCGGATTCTCGGGATTGTTGATATAGGGACGCTGATTGGTCGTCTCCTCAAACTCCCCGAAATCCGCATACTGGACCTGAAAGCCGACGGCCCCGAATCCGCGAACCGGAAAGGCGCAGGAAAAGGCACCCTGCTGGGCATCGAACAGCCAGTCGACATACGTGGTGGATATTTCCAGCCTGTCCAGTCGCGAGAGGCCGCCGGGATTCCAGAACATCGCCTCCGCACCGGTGGCCCACACCGTGTAGGCCTCGCCCAGGGAAGCCGCGCGTGCCGAGGGCATCACTTTCAGAAACTGCATCGAAGTGCTGCCCACCTTCTGCGCGTGCGACGCAGAAGCGCCAAGAATGCCTGCCGTCAGGATGAGGACAGGCAATCGCGTTTTCAGTGTCAGTGAATTCATGTCGCTCTACCGTCCTGGGTTAATGAATGATGACAAATTTCCCGCTGGACCTGGCGCCGGTCTCGCGGTCTTCGACCACAAAATAATACACGCCGGATGCGATGATCTGATTATTGATACTGAGCTGATACCAGGGACTGCCGTACGTTTCCCGGTCATGTTCGTGCGTCATGATCAACTGGCCGGTATAGGAAAATATCCGGATGGTGCAACGCTTCGTCAGGCCCATGAACTGAATCCGGTCGCTGATTTCCCCACCGGGATCGGATCCGGTCAGACCGCTGGTCACGATCAGCGGATTCGGAATGACATAGACTTTCCCGAGCGTGCCCGCAGGCGGCGCCTGGGTTTCATGCACCGTCAGGTTCGTCATACCGCTCCTCCCGCCCAGTATATCCACCGAGACGACGGCGTATGCCACATTGTCCCCGAGATTGCTTTCGGGATCGATTATCGTATATTCGCCGTCGCTGAAGTACCGCGTATCTCCCGGCGACACGGAATCGATCACGGTCCACGGACCCAGGGGATGCGGGGCGCGCAACACTTCATAATGGCTGAACGGGGCGCGCAAACGCGGCGTATCGAAGGTTTCGACCTGAGCCCCCCAGACGATCCGGTTTGCGGCCGCGCGGGTGTCCTCGATCCGGATCGCCGGGGCGGGGACGGGAATGGGAATGGTGTTGTAACGGCCGGTCTGCGGGGCCTCCTCCGGTTTGTACTGGAGCGAATCGTATTTCGCCAGCGGCTGCCCGGTGTACATCTGGATCGCCCGGTCGGCGACATCCCGGATCGACACGACGCCGGGCGTCACATACCACGGCAAGGGATGGTTTTGCAGGTAGGTGCTCCCGATGTAATTCTTGCTCCCCAGATGCGCATATTGCAGTGTGTCGTACCAGCTCGGCACGGGATTGAAGAAGGCGCCGGCATCGACCCCGGCGCGGACGTTCCCGCCGAGGTCCTTGAATATCCTGTCGCCGGCCGTACCCGGGCCGTAACCGGCCACCTCCGCGACCGAGAACCGCATCGTCCGGCCGGGCGGCAGCACATAGGGGAAGAAACCGTAGGCGCGGGAGACGGGCTGCCACCACGACAGATTCGTCGACGTTTTCGTGCGTCCCTTCCAGTATGCCCACAGGCCGGGTTCGAACTGATCGTGAAACCGTGTGGAATCCTGGGGGCCTTCCCAGATGGATGTCTTCCGTCTCAGCGTGGGATCCATCCAGGTGGCGGTTTTCGCCTCCGCGGGCAAATTGCCGTTTTCATACCGGAGGAGGAACGGCTGTTTCGCCTTCCCGTTCTCATCCCACATGCCCGCGCTGTCGGCCGGCACGAGAAACACCTGCCGGGTCTGATCCCTGAGGCTCAGATGCGCATAGTCGTAATGGAGCATCAGGATGCCGACGGCCTGCGGGGAGTTCAGGCCGCCGCGGTTCCCCGGGGTCGACCAGATGTCGAAGAAATCCGGATCGGGGAGTCCTTCCCGCTCGTGGTTGTAGCTCATCCAGCGTTTGAGATCGAATCGCGCGAAATGATCCCCCAGTCCGGCCGGAGGCTGACCGCGATAGGCGCCCTCGGACCAGTCGCCGTGATTCCTCTGATAACCGAACATGGAAGGCGCGAAGGTGTTTGCGAAGGTGACGAACAGATCCGTGATCGTATCGTTCGCCGTGTTTTCAAACGCGTACTCGTAGATGATGAAGCTGTCATAGCCGGGATAGCTCCAGGTACGGCTCGTTCGCGTGACCCGGATGCCGACCGGCGTATCCCACCGGGATATGATGATTTCTTCGGCCTCGTCCGGATTGAAGCCGGGATTCAGCTCACCGTTGTCGAATACAGGATAATTCTCAATTTTCCGGATTTCGAGCGGGGTACTGTATACCCCCACCACCGGAACCGGATCGCCGCTGGTATTGGATACCGCGCCGCAGAAGGCGTATCGCCTGCCGTCCGGCCGCGTCCCGGCGAGCCAGATCCCGCTGCCGAAGGAATTGTGCTGACCCGGATAGTTTCTCCGATCCAGCACCATGCTCGAATACGGAGGCCATTCCATCGAGGAACTCCCCGGCTGAACGGTTCCCCCCGCATTGTATGCCCTTCCGAGTTCTCCGGTGTTAAACACATTCTGGTGAAGCATCCCGCGACGGTGAACCCGCCAGTCGCGCAGTTGCGAGTGGCCATCGCCGAACGCGAGTGCCGACAGAATGATGAGGTATAGGATTCGTTTCATTGGATTCAACCACCCTGATTTTTTTGTGTCTGCCTAAAATTCGAACACCACCCCGAAGCTGAAAGACCTCGGCTGATTGCTGTAAATCAAAAAGGACTGATCCACGCTGAACGGCCCCTGTCTGCCTTTGTCCCACCAGTACCGGATGCCGTTTTCCCGGTCGTCCACGGGATATCTTTCATAATACTGAAGCGGGAGATTCGGATTGGTCGCCGTGGGTCTCTGGAACAGATAATCATAATTGAGGATCTTGTTGTCGAAGACATTATAAATTTCCGCATACAGACTCGCCGGAATCCCGAAGAAGTCGGGGATCGTCTTCGTCACCCGGATATCGGTATTATATTCCATCGGCGCACGATTTACATTGATGAGCCGGATGTCGGAAGGCGAGGTATAGGGCCTGCCGCTCCGGATCAGGGAGCGCACCGAGATATTGATGTCCGAGAACGGCCGGGTGCCGAACAGGGAGGGACCCCATGCGCTTCCCGTCATATAACCCATCGTGATCACGACATTATGGGTCCGGTCGAAATCCAGAAGGATGTCCCGCGTCGGCACATTCCTCAGGTCGGTCGTCACGACACCCAGTGTATCCCGGTTGAAAATCGGGGTCGCCGCCGTGGCGGTCGCGCTCTTTCCGGTGGCATAGCCGTACTGGTAATTGACCGAACCCGTCAGGGAGCCTCTCCGCTTGTTCAGCGTGATCCGGAATCCCCGGATATCGGCATAATCCAGATTGAAGTAGGAACTCACCTGATATCCGGCTCTTTCGTCGATGAAATGGGACTGCTGGATCAGATTCTTGACATCCTTGTAGTATCCGCTGACATCCAGCGTGAACCCCTCTCCGAGTGACTGGATTACCCCGATGTCGTAACTGTTGGTCGTTTCGGGTTTGAGCTTGGGATTGCCCAGAATGAGGGGATCGTTCAGGCGCTGTCCGAGCCGTCGTGAAACGATGTACTGGAACGAGGGCCGCTGCATGAAAGCGCCGTAGTTCAGGTGAAATACGGTGTTCTCCGTCACGGGAAAAGAGAAACCCAGCCGCGGCTGCAGGCGGGCGTGAACAGGCGGTTTTTCTTGCTTCGCCCCGGCCGGGTCGAACCGGCCCAGGGAATCGGGATTCCCGAACGGCGTATACAGATCCGGGTAATAATCCACGCCCGAGTACCAGAGATCGAATCGCAGCCCGACATTCGCGATCATGCCCTCGAATTCCATTTTATCCTGGATATACGCCGCGGCCTCGAGCGGATGCGCGGAATAATTTTCCAGGTGCCGGTTGGACCGCACACTCAGAAAATTCGAGACATCGATATAATAAGAATTAACCTGAACGCCGGCATTGAACAGATGGGCCCGGGAGACCTGGCTGGTCAGCGACCCTTCGAATGAGATGGTCCGGGTTTTTTCGTCGGTGAATGCATCATATCCGATCTGATAGTTGAGCCGGTCCGGGGAATTGTTATTCGGATAAGCGATCGTCCCGACCACCCAGTTGAAATCCACCGAATCCGGGAGGGTATTCGGGACGGGCGTCGAACCCAGGACGTTGCTGGTAAAGAGCGAATTCAGCTTGAGTTCATAAAACGTACGCGCACTGAGCGTCTTGGTGAAACGCGCGCCGAGTTGGGTGTTGATTCGTTTTCTCTCACGGATGCCGGTTATCCGGTCCCACATCCAGCGCTGGTATCCGCCGACGCTGTTTGAACCCGGGAATGCATTGTCGTGCAGATGGGTCAAACCGCCGCTGAGACGAAGCGTCGTCCCGACCCCGAAATCGGTGACCACATTGCCCATCGCCTGATATTCGACATTCGGTTGCTCGGTCGGAAAAACCGGCCATTGCCGGTTCGACCGGAGGGCCATGAACATCCGCATCTTTTCGTTGACAGGACCGCCTGTCGCCGCTTCGAGAGAGTAATCGACCGCGTTTCCATAGGTTTTTCCGATGTCCTTTCGGGACTGCTGCCAGAGGGCTTGCGCCACGGCCAGTTGGACGAGGGTGTCTCCCGCAAAACTGCTCGTGAGTCCCGATGCCATCGATCCGTAATAGGGTTGTGTCTGGTCCGCCCCGGGATCTCCGGTCAGCCAGATCTTTTCATCGAGCAACAACCGGATATAGTCATTCGCGTTCGGATCGAAAACACTCGGCCCGAAATGCTTGCGGCCGGGAGCCCGCATGCGCGATTCGACACGGGTCCGCCAGACATGCGGATCTCCCTCTTTCATCGAGATGTTGACCACACCGGATTGCGCGTTGCCGTACTGGGCTCCGAATCCGCTCGTGATGACTTCGACTTCCTCGACACCGCTCATGATGGGTTGAAACGCCGAAGTCCGGTCCAGCGGATTCACGATGCCCAGCCCCTGCAGCATGTAATACTCTTCACCCGCACGTCCGCCCCTGAAATGTCCGTCGATCACGTCTGCGGTAAGGTTGATGACATCGCCGATATCCCGGATCCCCGGCAACATCTGCACCTCATCGAAACGGACGATGGCGCTTGTCGAGGTTTTATCCCGCTCCACATCGGGCCGGACGGCCTGGACAACCACGGCGCCGAATTCGAGCACCTCGTCGGAAAGGACAAAATCGATGCGGGTCGTCCGGCCGACATGCACCACGACATCGACGACCGTCATCGGTTCATATCCCATCATGGTCGCCCGGAGCCGATATTTTCCCGGGGGAACATTCAGGATGAAGTATTCCCCGTCCGCGTCGGCCGCCGCCCCCATCGTCGTCCCGGCGACCATCACGTTCGCCCCGAAAAGCGGATTTCCGTTCTGGGCGTCCGTCACCGTACCGGCGATTCTGCCCACGCTCTGCGCGGGGAGAAACCCCGGTAACAGGAATAATACAAGACCGAGGACGAGACAATCCCAAACCCATCGAATCGGACTACGCAACCCGTCGCGGGATGCCTTTCGCCTTTTCGGGACACACCGCAGTAAACCTGCCATGATCATCCTTCCTCCAATCGACTTTGATTGCCTGCCGGTCATTCCGCAGCGAGTCTCTCCACCTCCACGCACGCCGCCAGAAAGGGACCGGTCCCTTTTCCATCGTTCGGTATGATCGGCTCGATGTTGACATAATACCCGTAACTGCCGTCGCGGATCTTGTCGCGGTAATTCCCGCCCAGGCCGGCGCTGCGGCAGATCCGGAGCAGGTTGTAATGACCGAGAGAATCTTTGTACATCAGATCGGTCGTCAGTCCCCTGAATCCCTTCTCGACGACCGGCAGATAGGACGCATCGATATAGTCCATGCGGATCGCCTTGGCCAGGGCGTAGACGAACATGGCGGAGGCGGAGCCTTCCGGATAATTATTCTTCCGGCCGCCCTGATCGAGGACCTGCCACCAGAGCCCCGTCTCTTCGTCCTGATATGCTTTCAGGGTTTTCGCCAGCCCGCGAAGTGAACCGATGAGCAACTCGCGTCCCACATGGTCTTCGGGCAGATGATCGAGGACATCCACCATGGCCATCATATACCAACCGAGCCCCCTCCCCCAGAAACATTGGGACAGCCCGGTTTCCGGGTCCGCCCAGAACATCTGGCGGGATTCGTCCCAGGCGTGATAATAGAGTCCCGTTTCGGCATCCCTGAGATTCTCCTCGATCAGCATGAACTGTTTCACCACATCATCGAAACTGTCGGAGTCGCCGAACATCGCGGCGTATTCCGCATAGAACGGCTGGCCCATATAGAGACCGTCCAGCCACATCTGCCCGGGATAGATCTTTTTATGCCAGAAACCGCCCTGGCGGATCCGGGGATGCGTATCCAGCTGGGAACGGACCCGTGCAGCCGCCTTTTTGTATTTTTCCTCCCCGGTTTCCTTATAAAGGAACAGGAGCATCCGTCCCTGCTGAACCTCGTCGATGTTGTATTCTTTTACGTCGTATCCCTCGATGGTGCCGTCCTCGCGGACCACGGCATCCAGGGTGCTTTTGATATACTCATAATACCGGCTGTCACCCGTGATCCGCCAGACCTCTTCGAAACCCTTCAGCACGGTTCCGGTGACATAATCCCATTTGTCGTATTTCCCGGGACGCCGCGCCATGATGGACTCGGCCATGCGGACCGCCCACGTTTTACCCTCGAGACCTTGAATTCCGGGATCGGCCGAACAGTGAAACCCCGGCATCAAGAAAAGGAACAGGAGGGGGAGGAAGAGACGACAACCGGATGTCTGCAATTTCTGGTCATGGATGCGCATGGGTCTATCCTTTCTTTGAGTTTATCTTTCTCGGATAATTCAAACCGGTTTCGTAATTCCGCAAGGCCACGGTGTTTCCGACCCGGCTTTTCAGGACGCCGTTCATGCGGATCTTCTCTTCGTAGACACAGTCTTGGATCAGGATGACGGTCCGCTGATCCGGATACATCGGCAGGGATCGGAGGGCGTCGTTGATGGTGGGACAGGCATCGGATCGGTTCGGATCGACCTTCCTGTCGGCCTGGGTTGCGGCTGAAATCATCGGAGAAGAAATCATAAATAATAGAAAGGCCCCGGTGACGGCCCGTAAACGGGTTTGGAAACAGAATATTTTTCGGATCACGATCAACCGTCTGATTCCCTGCACCTTGATTCTGATTTGCGGTGTGAAACCGGGAAGTCTGTTTCCGGCATCTTACCGGATTTAAATCCTTGATTCCTTTTTTCCGGTCCGATCCTGCGTCCCGGCAGAACTTCCCTATACCGGTTCAGTTCAATGCACCGTGTCTTCCAATGCACCTCCGCTTCAATCCATTTGAGCGATGGCATCCCTTCATGTCCGTACGGCCATGAGGTCGGCCCCGGGGAGGCGGGGCCGACCCGTATCCAAAAAAGGGAGCATGAAAGGGGTAATCATGCATCGAAAAAGTACTTTTTTGAAAACCATGGCCAATATCAACACACCCCCGTCATTCGTTATTTCAGTACTGCATGTCCCGGAACACACAAAGGCTGTTCATGTACGCCTCCAGATTGGTATGGCCGTCGCCGTTCAGGTCGCCGTTGCGGTCTTCGGGATCGAAAGGATCCAGGCCGTGTTCGATTTCCCAGTCATCGGGCATGCCGTCCTGATCGGAATCGGCCGGCGGAGGCGCGTTATTGAGGACCGGCCATCCGCCCGCATCGGCCTGGGAATCGATGATTCCGGATCGCGGTCCGTATCGTCCCCCGAAGGAGGCTTTCCCCGTCCTGACTTCATGGATGACGCGAAGATCCACCTCGTCCCGCACGGGTCGTATCGCCCCCGCGTATTCCAGGACGGCTTCGTATGCGGCCGAGGCGTCCTGCGTGCGGACCGGCGCAACCGGACAGGGAATATTCACCCGGACCTTTTTCCTGTATTTTCCCTGAATGCCCCCGGCCCAGTTGTCCGCCGAGATTTCAGGATAACCCTCCACAAAATTTCCGGACACATACCATCTGCCGGCTGGATCCCAGGGTTCGGAAATCCGGGCCCGGTGCCGGGAAGCGGGACCGGCCTTGTAATAATTCGCCACGAGGTTGTGGCAGCCGCCTTCTCCGCCGTAGGCGCTGTTGAATCCCCAGTTGAAAATCACATTGTTGCGGAAATCCACGATTTCATCCGCGGGATTGTCGCGGTGGCGGCTCCCGTTGAACCGGGGCGTGCGGCTCGCATGATGCGCCAGCAGATTGTGATGGAATGTGGCGCCGCCTCCGCCCCAGATCCCGCCGTATCCGTGCGGCCCCTTGGGGTGATGGGAATGATGCAGGCTCTCGCTGATGATGCACCATTGCACGGTCAGATTCTCGACGTTATAGAATGTGGCCACCTCGTCGATGCCCCAGCTGAACGAACAGTGGTCCACGAGTATGTCCTTTTGATGGGTGCAGCTGATGGCGTCTTCCGCCCGTTTCTTCGTGTCTCCGAGACGAATCCGGAGATAACGGAGGATGACGTTGTCCGCCTGGATGAGCAGGGGATGGTTTCGCAGACAAATCCCGTCTCCCGGCGCGGTCTGTCCCGCGACCGTGATATCCCCGTCCCGGATCACGAGATCGGATTCCAGGGAAATCGTGCCGGCGACCCGAAAGACGACGGTTCGCGGCCCGCCCGCCTCGATCGCTTCCCGCAGACTCCCCGGGCCGCGGTCATCCAGCGTGGTCACCGCGATCACCGCACCGCCCCTTCCCCCCGTCGTATGCCGTCCGAATCCCTCCGCGCCCGGAAAGGCCGGCATCCCGGCCGTTCCGCCGGTATGGAGTAAAAGGATCAGACCCGAAATCCATGCATACGGCTTCCGGTTCTTTTTTTTCATCACGTGTTTCACAGCCTTTTATAGACTTCCAGGGTATCCTGCAGGACACCGTTGATCATCACATTCCTGAGTCGCATATTGGAAACATGGTTGAGGATATTGCCTTCCGCGACTCCGTTGAAATCACAGGATTCGAGCACGACATGGGTAATGAGCGAACGCTCGTACCCTTCCAGCAACAGTCCGTACCTGCTTTTCCGGCTCGTCACGTTCTTCAGATACACATTCCGGACTTCGGGGGTATGCTGCCCGACGTCTCCTTCCTCATATTGAAAATAGATCCGGAGAACCGCATCCGCGACCTCGCCGACCTCCACATCCCGCATATAGACATTTTCCACTTTCCCGCCGCGCACCGAATTGGTTTTGATGCGCAGGGCGCGGTCCAGATTGGGGCTGTCCATCGTACAATTCTCGATGAAGATGTTTCGCGCCCCACCGGTCATTTCACTGCCGATCACCACACCGCCGTGTCCGTCCTTCATCTCGCAGTCGCGGATGATGATATTCTCACTGGGCAGGTTGATCCGCCTGCCGTCTTCGTTCCGGCCGGCCTTGATCGCAATGCAGTCATCCCCGGTGTCGAAGTAACAGTTTTCGATGAGTACATCCCGGCAGCTTTCGGGATTGCATCCGTCATTGTTGGGGCCGTGGGTCTCCATATACACATTCCGGACGGTGATGTTTTCGCTGAGCACGGGATGAATCTCCCACATGGGAGACCGTTTGAGGGTGATTCCATCGATCAGGATGTTCTTGCACCGGTAAAACTGGATGAAGTTGGGACGCAGATAATGGCCGTCCCCGAAGACACGCTCCTCGACCGGTATACCGTCTTCACCCATCTGGAATAGCAGATTGCGGCTTTGTTGCTGTGCAGGGAGACCCTCTCTCCATCCGAACCGGTCCTTTCTGGACCAGTGCCACCAGTTCTCCGGAGCGGCCTGCCCGTCCAGCGTGCCCTCTCCCGTAATCGCGATGTTCTCCTTCTCGAAGGCATAGATCAGGGGCGAATAATTCATGCATTCCACCCCTTCCCAGCGGGTGAACACGACGGGAAGATAGTCGTCCGGGTTCGTGCTGAACAGGAGGGTCGCGTCTTTCTCCAGATGGAGATTCACATGGTTTTTCAGATGGATCGGACCCGTGAGGTAATTCCCCGGGGGAACGACCACCCGTCCGCCTCCGGCTTCATGGCAGGCGGCGATGGCCTCTTTCAGGGCTTCCGAGCAATCTGTCTTTCCGTCGCCGACCGCACCGTATTCCGTGATCGGGAAATCCTGTTCGGGAAACACGGGGGGCACGATCCGGCTCAGTATTTCAGGAACTTGATCCCATCCGGAACGCGACGGATCGGCCGTGGAACAGGCCAGCATTCCCGACAGGATAAACAGGAATAGCATTCTCCCGGCGTTGTGGAATGAGGCGTGGAGTTTCTTCATCATATAAACCTTTTCTTAAGGAAAAGCCGGGAGTGCGAAACCGTCTTCTGACCCGCACTCCCGGTTTTCCGTTCAAACCAGGATGCGCACTTGTTTATTTAAGCATCATCATCTTCTGCGTCTTCACCTGATCACCGGCCTGCAGCCGGTAGAAATAGAGACCGCTCGACAGGGACATCCCGTCGAACAGGACCTCGTGGGCGCCGGCCGTCTTGTTTTCATCCACCAAAACCGCCACCTCACGGCCGAGGATATCATACACGGACAGGCGGACTTCCGATGCCGCCGGAATCGTGTAGGAAATCATCGTCGTCGGGTTGAACGGATTCGGATAGTTCTGGGAAAGGTTGAACACCAGCGCGAGCGGAGCGCCGTCCACCGCACTGTCATAATCGCTTCCGTCGTAGGGAACCGGATTGGTTTTTCCCGTCATGTTGTTCGTCGGGATAAACTTCAGCTTGTTGTCCGCCAGGAACTCCACCGTGCCCAGATATTTCGGCGTGTTCCAGGCCGCATCGAGCATCAC
>OMKS01000319.1_pt1 | contig 45070 bp, 50 predicted proteins | sample 1674721 | NCBI WGS metagenome assembly OMKS01 (sample SAMN06264996, study PRJEB25208) | sediment metagenome | isolation source: hot spring sediment | place: USA: California | collected 2014-09-02 | reverse complement strand
CCTCTTCGTCGGCAGCGTCAGATGTGTATAAGAGACAGTCGTGCGCGAGGCCATGGTCATGGTCGGCGGCATCCTCATCATTCTCGGTGTATCGCTGGCCTCCACCAACTACCTCATCGATGCCGGCGTACCCCAGCAACTGTTCGAGACGGTGCATACCTACATCGACAACAAGTGGACCTTTCTCATCGCGCTCAACCTATTCCTGCTGGCACTGGGCATGATGCTCGACATCTTCTCCGCCCTGGTGCTGATCGTGCCGATCATCCTGCCCATCGCGATCGCCTACGGTATCCACCCCGTACACCTTGGCATCGTGTTCCTGGCCAACATGCAGCTGGGCTACTTCACCCCGCCGGTAGGCATGAACCTCTTCATCGCAAGCTACCGATTCAACAAGCCCGTGATGACGCTCTACCAGGCGAGCATCCCCTTCTTCCTCATCCTTCTCATTGCCGTGCTCATCATCACCTACTGGCCGATGCTGACCCTCGGCCTGCTCGGCACATCCCCGTAGGACTTTTCGTCCGTGCCCGCACAGGGCACAATGGCTGCACAACAACAACCAACAAACGGGCCATGCGAGACTTCAGGCCCGGGCACCACCACTGGGGAACTCATGTCTGTCAGCAACCGCCGCACGCGTGACCGGACATCCGCCGCCAGCATCAAGGCCAGCATCAGGCCAGTGGACGGCGGGCTGTTCGGACGACTCCGAAAACCGCAGGAATGCATCGTGCTCGATCTATCGCGCGCAGGCGCCGGGCTGCTATCGACTCGCGGCTTCGACCCGATGAGCGAAGTCCTGCTTTCGCTGGAAACGCCCGACGGCCTCCATGCACAGATCACCGGCACGATCCGCTTCACCAATCCGGTCGATGCCAGCTCTTACCGCATGGGCGTTCACTTCAGTGCCGATGCCAATTCGCGCGAAGCCCTGGCAACCCTGGTGTCCATCGAGGCGCAGCTGCTGGACACGGCAGACAGCTGAGCGCGCCGGCCGCGGCAGACATAAAAAAGCCCCGGGGTGAGCCCGGGGCTTTTCGCATCATGCGCCTAGCGACCTACCTGGCGAAGATCTCCTTCAGGAACCCCTCCGTCTGCTGCCAGGACGTCGCGTCGGCCTCGGCATCGTAGGCCAGTGGCAGCTCGAACTTCTCCGCGAACTCGTCAGCCTGCGGGTTGGTGAAGCTATGCTTTACGCCCGGGAAGTTCACCACTTCGAACTGTGCACCGGCGGCCTGCATCTCCGCGTTGAAGGCGCTCACGTCCTCGGGCTTGACCATCGGATCGGCCTCGCCATTGAAGACCAGCACCTCGGCCTTCACCTGACCCGGAGCCGCCGGCTTGATCGGCTTGAGCGAACCGTGGAAGCTCACCACGCCATCGAGGTCGGTCCCCACCCGCGCCATGTGCAGCACGATGCCACCGCCGAAGCAGTAGCCGAGGGCCGCCACGCGCTCGGAGTCCACCGCCGGGTGCTGGCGGATGTAATCCAGCGCGGCGTTGAAACGGGCCTCGCCGACATCGATGTTCTGTGCCACCTGCCCGGCGAATTCACCCGCCTGCTTGGGATGGTCGGCAGTCTTGCCGTCACCGTACATATCGATGGCGAAGGCCACATAGCCCATCTCCGCCAGCATGTCGGCACGGTGCCGGGCGTAGTCGTTGTGCCCCCACCATTCATGCACCACCAGCACGGCCGGACGCTTGTCGTCGGTCGCGGGCCGCGCGATGTAGCCCTTGAAAGTCTGGCCGTTGGCCTCGTAGGTCACTTCCTGGCTCCGCGGCTCGTTGTTCGTATCGCCACAGGCGCCCAGCGCAACCACGCTCAGCATCAGCAATCCTAGCTTAATCATGCGTACCATGGTCGTAACTCCTTGCAAAACGGTTCACACAGCGGCGGTCCATCATGAACGGGCAATGCCTGCAATCCGCCGCCCGCAGAAATAAAGAACGGGCCCCATGGGGCCCGCCTTATTCTAGTCCAGATCGCCGATCAGCGACTGGCGGATATTGTCCGGCACCGGATCGGCCTCATGCCGGTAGTTCTCGTGATCCACTCCGACAACGAGGCTGGCACCGTTCTTCAGATCGGCCGCCATCTCGTCGGTCAGCTCGAAGCGCAGGAAGTGCACCGAAGAGGTCTTCTCCTCAGTCTCGCGTTCCAGGTCCTCGTTGGCGATCGGGTAGACCCGATCGTGATCGCCGATCTTCACGTAGGTCTGGCGCTCGATGCCGATGAGCTTGGACAGCTGCACCTTGCGCTCGGCCGGGTCATCGAACTCGACCATCATCGTGACCTTCCAGTTGCGTCCATCCGGAATCAGCGGATTGTAGGTATCCAGCTCCTCTTGGATGCCTTCGGCCTCGTAGATCCGCTCGGCTCGCAGCATTTCCTGGATCTGGTACTGCATGATCATGCGATCCTCGAAATGCAGCGTGACGTTCGGCCCGACCGGCAGCTGGCGATCGCGCTTGTGCGCCATCACCTGGGCACGGAACTCCGGGCGGATCTCGGCGTACTTTTCCAGCGAGTACAGGTCTTCGCGTGTCAGCTTGGCATTGGCGCCACCCATAACTACCTCCGGTTAACTCTTGTGTTCGTGCTCGAGCGAGGCGATCGGCTTGTCGGTGAACAGGTAATCGCGCAGCTCCTTGTCAAAGGTCTTGTCCTTGCGACGAATCCACTCCAGCACCATGGCAGCGTGTTCCTTTTCCTCGTCGCGGTTGTGGGCGAGGATGGCCCTGAGCTCCTCGTCCTTGCAGGCATCGACGCGCTGCTGGTACCAGTCGACCGCCTCCAGTTCTTCCATCAGCGAGATGATCGCGCGATGCATGTCGCGCGTCTCATCGGAAAGCTCTTCGTAAGGTTCGTGATAACCCTCATTCGACATCGTATTGTTCTCCGTTCTTATTCAAGGCCGTAGGCGATGCGCAGCAGGGTGAGCGGATGCTCGGGCTCACGTTCGTCCTTCAGGCCGTTCTCGATCTGGTGTCCCGCCATCGGACAGTCGCTGGAGTAGTGGTCGGCCTCGGCCTTCTGCACACGGGTAACCACCGGACGGCAGATCTTCATGGAAATCTCGTGGAACTCGCTCTTCACCGCGTAGGTGCCGTCATGACCTGAGCAGCGCTCGATGGCCTCGATCTTGGTGTCCGGCACCTTCTCCAGCAGTTCGCGAGTCTTGAGACCGATGTTCTGCACGCGCAGGTGGCAGGCGGCGTGGTAGGCGATCTTGCCCAGCGAGGTCTTGAAGTCGGTGTTGAGCTTGCCTTCCTTCTCGCGCAGCATCAGGTACTCGAAGGGATCGAAGATGTGCTGGCGCACCTTTTCGACCTCGGGGTCATCCGGGAACATCAGCGGCAGCTCCTGCTTGAACATCAGCACGCAGGACGGCACCGGGCCGACGATGTCCCAGCCCTCGTCGATCATCTTCGCCAGCACCGGGATATTGGCTTCCTTGGCGCGGGCCACGGCCTCAAGGTCACCGAGCTCCAGCTTGGGCATGCCGCAGCACTGTTCCTTGTCGGCCAGCGTGGTGGGAATGCCGTTGTGCGCGAAGACCTTGAACAGGTCCTCGACGATGTGCGGCTCGTTGCGGTTGCCGTAGCAGGTGGCGAAAACGGCCACCTTGCCGGTGGTGCGGCCGACGGGTTCGGCGCTGGCGGCATCGGCCTTGTGGCCGGCCACGCGCTTGCGACCGGTCTTGCTGTGGTACTTCGGCAGGATGGCGTCCGGATGCACGCCCAGCACCTTCTCCAGCACCTTGCGGGTGGGGCCAGCCTGGTTGGCGGCATTCACGATGCCGGCCACCACCGGGATGCCGGCCAGGCTGCCGACGGTATCGGTGGCGGAAAGAATCTTGTCGCGCGTCTTCGTCTCGCCCTTTTTGAACTTCACCGCCTTGGCGCGCAGCATCAGGTGCGGGAAATCCACGTTCCACTCGTGCGGCGGAACGTACGGGCACTTGCTCATGTAGCACATGTCGCAGAGATAACACTGGTCGACCACCTTCCAGTAGTCGTCCTTCTTCACCCCGTCCACTTCGAAGGTCGGGGATTCATCGACCAGGTCGAACAGCGTCGGAAAGGAATGGCACAGGCTGATGCAGCGGCGGCAGCCGTGGCAGATGTCGTAGACGCGCTCCAGTTCCTTGAAGAGCGATTCCTCGTTGTAGAACTCGGGATCCTGCCAGTTGAGCGCGTGCCTGGTCGGTGCCTCCAGGCTCCCTTCACGCTTGCCTTCGGTGGGTGCGGACATGTACCTGCTCCTGTTGGATTTGTTCTAGAGAACAGGGCCGGCAAGATACCGGCCCTGCTTTTCAGGCGTGTGAAACGACCTGGATCAGGCCATTTCGTCCAGGGCCTTCTGGAAGCGGTTGGCGTGGGAACGCTCCGCCTTGGCCAGGGTTTCGAACCAGTCGGCGATTTCGTCGAAACCTTCGTCACGCGCGGTCTTGGCCATGCCCGGGTACATGTCGGTGTACTCGTGGGTCTCGCCAGCGATCGCGGTCTTCAGGTTGGACGCGGTGTCGCCGAAGGGCATGCCGGTGGCCGGGTCGCCGCAGTCTTCCAGGTATTCCAGGTGACCGTGGGCATGGCCGGTTTCACCTTCGGCGGTGGAACGGAACACGGCCGCGACGTCGTTGTAACCTTCAACGTCGGCCTTGCTTGCGAAATACAGGTAACGGCGGTTGGCCTGGGATTCGCCGGCAAAGGCTTCCTTCAGGTTGTCTTCGGTCTTGCTGCCTTTCAGAGACATGGTGTTTCCTCCGTTCGGAATTATTGTGGATGAAACGCTAAATCGACGATTTAGAATGATTCTAAAACGTGGGTTAACAGTAGACCATGCCTCAAATAATGTCAACCGCAGGCACCATCTTCCGTGACCTGGAGCGAGTTTGCGCCGTTTGACCCCGCCCCGCCTACCCATTACTTTAGCCGCTTTTCCGGAGTAAAGCCGTGCCCCGCAAGAAAACCGACAACCCGCTGGATTTCGAAAAGGCGCTCGAGGAGCTCGAGCAGCTGGTCGAACGCCTGGAAGCGGGCGAGCTGCCACTCGAGACCTCGCTGGCCGAATTCGAGCGCGGCATCACGCTCACGCGACAGTGCCAGCAGGCCCTGCGCGATGCCGAACAGAAGGTGCGCCAGCTCACCGAGCAGGGCGAGGAAGCGCCCTTCGAGCCGGGAGATGCCGGCGATGACTGACGTCGCGCAGGAGGTCGGGCACCTGCAGGCCCGCATCGAGGACGTACTGGACCACTGGCTGCCGGCCGCCGACGTGCATCCGGCGCGGCTGCACGAGGCGATGCGCTATTCCGTGCTCGGAGGGGGCAAGCGCATCCGCCCGGTGCTGGCGTACGCGGCCGGCCGCGCTCTGGGCGTACCGGTCGAGCGCATCGACGGCCCGGCCGCCGCGCTGGAGTTGATCCATGTCTACTCGCTAATCCACGACGACCTGCCGGCCATGGACGACGACGACCTGCGCCGCGGCAAGCCGACCTGCCACAAGGCCTTCGACGAGGCCATGGCGATCCTCGCCGGCGATGCCATCCAGGCCCTGGCCTTCCACATCCTGGCCCACGACCCGACCATGGTGAGTGATGCCGAACGCCGCCTGGCGATGATCGATACGCTGGCGCTGGCCGCGGGCTCACGGGGCATGGCAGGCGGCCAGGCCATCGACCTGGCCTCCGTCGGCCAGACACTGGACATCGCCCAGCTCGAGGACATGCACATCCACAAGACCGGCGCGCTGATCCGCGCCAGCGTGATGCTCGGCGCGCTGAGCGATCCGCGGGCCGACCCCGCGCAGCTAGAAAGGCTCGATCACTATGCCAAGTGCATCGGCCTGGCCTTCCAGATCCGCGACGACATCCTCGACGTGGAGAGCGACACCGAGACCCTGGGCAAGACCCAGGGGGCCGACATCGCGCTCAACAAACCGACCTACCCGTCGATCCTGGGACTCGAGGCATCTAAGATGCAGGCCCGCAGCCTGCATGCCGACGCCATGGACAGCCTGGCAGATTTCGACGAGGGTGCGGACATGCTGCGCTGGGTGGCCGATTTCATCGTCAATCGCCTGCACTAGCACGATGGCGACGACCTCCGGGATGCCGCGGCATGGCCACGGGCGGCGGTCAGGGCCTATAATTAGCGTTTGCTTAACTTCGCGAATCGCATGACCGGCCCAGACTACCCCTTGCTCGAGACCATCAGCCGCCCGGCTGATCTGCGCGCCCTCCCCCCCCGCGACCTGCCGAAGGTCGCGGAGGAGCTGCGCGCGTTCCTGCTCGACTCGGTCTCGCGCACCGGCGGCCACCTGTCCTCCAACCTGGGGACAGTCGAGCTCACGGTGGCACTGCACTACGTCTTTAACACGCCCGACGACCGCATCGTGTGGGACGTCGGTCACCAGAGCTACCCGCACAAGATCCTCACTGGCCGCCGCGAGGCGATGGCCCACATCCGCCAGAAGAACGGCCCGGCTGGCTTCCCCAAGCGTGATGAGAGCGAGTACGACACCTTCGGCGTGGGCCACTCCAGCACCTCGATCAGTGCGGCGCTGGGCATGGCACTGGCCGCCCGCCAGCAGGGCGAGGAGCGCGAGTGTATCGCCGTGATCGGCGATGGCGCGATGACCGCAGGCATGGCCTTCGAGGCACTGAACCACGCCGGCGACCAGGACGCGAACCTGATCGTCGTGCTCAACGACAACGAGATGTCCATCTCGCCCAACGTCGGCGCCATGAACAAGTACCTGGCGCGCATCCTCTCCGGCAAGATCTATTCGACCATGCGCGAGGGCAGCAAGCGGTTCCTCAAGGGCATGCCGCCCATGTGGGAGCTGGCCCGCCGCGCCGAGGAACACGTCAAGGGCATGATCGTGCCCGGCACCCTGTTCGAGGAGCTGGGCTTCAACTACTTCGGCCCCATCGACGGGCACGACCTGCCCGCCATGATGCAGATGCTGAAGAACCTGCGGGCGCTCAAGGGCCCACGCCTGCTGCACGTGATCACGCGCAAGGGCAAGGGCTACGCCCCGGCCGAGAGCGATCCCTGCACCTACCACGGCGTGGCGAAGTTCGACCCCGCGGCCGGCATTCCCGCCGCAGGTGGCGGCGCGCCCACCTACACCCAGGTGTTCGGCGAGTGGCTCTGCGACATGGCCGCGCGCGACCCGCGCCTGGTCGGGATCACCCCGGCCATGCGTGAAGGCTCGGGGCTGGTGCGCTTCTCCGAGGAGTACCCGGATCGCTACCACGACGTCGGCATCGCCGAGCAGCACGCCCTGACGCTGGCCGCCGGCATGGCCTGCGAAGGCGTGAAACCGGTGGTGGCGATCTACTCCACCTTCCTGCAGCGGGCCTACGACCAGTACATCCACGACATCGCCCTGCAAAACCTGCCGGTGCTGTTCGCCATCGACCGCGCCGGGCTGGTCGGCCCCGACGGGCCGACCCACGCCGGCAGCTTCGACCTCTCCTACCTGCGCTGCATCCCGAACATCGTGATCATGGCCCCGGCCGACGAGAACGAGTGCCGCCAGATGCTCTATACCGGCTTCCAGCACGACGGTCCCGCCGCCGTACGTTACCCGCGCGGGCGCGGCCCGGGGGTGGCGATCGAGACGCAGATGACCGCCCTGCCCCTCGGCCGCGCCGAGCTGCGCCGCCAGGGCCGCGGCGTGGCCATCCTGAACTTCGGCGCCCTGCTCGACCAGGCGCTGGCCGCCGGCGAGGCGCTGGATGCCAGCGTGGCCAACATGCGCTTCGTCAAGCCGCTGGACGTGGCACTGGTGCGCGAACTCGCCACCAGCCACGACCTGCTGGTCACGGTCGAGGACAACGCCGTCATGGGCGGGGCCGGCTCGGCCGTCAACGAGGCACTCGCGGCGCTGGGACTGACCACCCCGGTGCTCAATCTCGGCCTGCCCGACCGCTTCCTCGACCACGGCAGCCGCGAGCAGCTGCTGACCGAGGCCGGACTCGATGCCGACGCCCTGCGCGCGGCCATTGCCGCCCATCCCGCCGTGGCGGCCGCCAAGGGACAGACGCCGGGGATTGCCCGGCGCCCCGCAAACGGTTAATATCTTAGCGTTTTAGTCAGGATTAGACATGACCGCGAAGTACACCCTCAAGATCCTCACGGATTTTGCCGCCGCCCATACCCTGCGGGACTACCCCGGGAATTGCGCGCGCATGCACGGTCACAACTGGAAGGTGGAAGCGGAAGTAGAAGCCACTGCGCTCGACGACGTCGGCATGGCCATCGACTTCAAGCAGGTGAAGCGGCTGACCAACGAGGTCTGCGATCGCCTGGACCACACGTACATGAACGACCTGGAACCGTTCGATACAGTAAATCCGACGGCCGAGAACATCGCTGCCTATCTCTTCAAGGAACTGGGCGCGCGGCTGAACGGTCCGAACCTGCGTGTGAGCGCGATCACCCTGTGGGAAACCGATCGCGCCTGCGTGCGCTATACCGAAGATTGAGAAGAGGACCCGACCCATGAGCAGCACCGCCCCCCAGGGCCAGTCGATCCCCGACGTCCAGAGCAGCGCCGACACGCGTCAGATCCCGATCAACAAGGTCGGCATCAAGGACATCCGGCACCCGGTGCGCGTGGCCGACCGCACGGGCGGGGAGCAACACACCATCGCCAACTTCAACATGTACGTGAACCTGCCGCACAATTTCAAGGGCACGCACATGTCGCGTTTCGTCGAGATCCTCAACCAGCACGAGCGCGAGATCACGGTGAAGTCCTTCAAGGACATGCTGCACGAGATGGTGGAGCGCCTCGAGGCCGAGTCCGGCCACATCGAGATGGCCTTCCCCTACTTCGTGAACAAGGCCGCCCCCATCTCTGGCGTGCAGAGCCTGATGGACTACGACGTCACCTTCATCGGCGAGATCCATGACGGCCAGCCCGTCACCTGGGTGAAGGTGCTGATCCCGGTGACCAGTCTGTGCCCCTGCTCGAAGAAGATCTCCGACTACGGCGCGCACAACCAGCGCTCGCACGTCACCGTGAATGCGCGGCTGAAGGAATTCGTCTGGATCGAGGAGCTCATCGACCTGGTCGAGGACGAGGCCTCCTGCGAGCTCTACGGCCTGCTCAAGCGCCCGGACGAGAAGCACGTCACCGAACGCGCCTACGACAACCCCAAGTTCGTCGAGGACATGGTGCGCGACGTCGCCGTGCGTCTGAACAACGACCCGCGCATCAGTGCCTACGTGGTGGAATCCGAGAACTTCGAATCCATCCACAACCACTCGGCCTATGCCCTGATCGAAAAGGACAAGGAGGCGGCATAGCCGCCTGCGCCCCGCCCGGGGCGCGTCCGCTGTCGGCTTTCCACCCGCTTGTCTTCCCGGTGAAGGCCGGGATCCGGGCTCACCAAGGTCGGCAAGCCACCGCCGTGACTGCGTACTGCGACCTAACCAAGTCGCCGCCAGTCAAACCCCTCCACCTGGCAGGCCACCTCGATCCACCCCTCCTCGCAGCCGACGGCCTCGCACAGCGTGCGATGCGCCAGTTCCGAGGTGTTGTTGTTCTCCGAGACATGCATGCCGACGAGGTGGTGCAGGCCGCTCGTGTCGATCTGCGCGAGCAGCTCACCTGCCTGGGTGTTGGCCAGGTGGCCGAGATGACCGCCGACGCGCTGCTTGAGCATGGGCGGATAGGGGCCGGCGGCGAGCATGTCGGCGTCGTAGTTGCACTCCAGCAGCAAGGCGTCGCAGCCGTCGAGCGAGCGCTGAATGTGCGGGGTGATGTGACCGGTATCGGTCAGCACGCCCAGCCGCCACTGGCCATCGCTGAACACGAACTGGCAGGGTTCGCGGGCATCGTGCGGAACGGGAAAGGGGTGCAGCTCGACGTCGCCGATGGCAAAGACGTCATGGGCATGGAAGCACTCGACGGCATGGAAGTCCCGGTCGCGCACGGCGTTGAGGGTACCGACCGTGAGCCAGACCGGAAGCCGGTACTTGCGCGAGAGCCGCGCCACGCCGCCGATGTGGTCCGCGTGCTCGTGGGTGACGACGATGGCGGTCAGTTCGCTGGCGGCCAGCCCGAGGCGCGACAGGCGCCGCTCGAGTTCGGCCACGGAGAATCCACAGTCGAGCAGCAGGCGGGTATCGCCCGCCTGGATGAGTGTCGCGTTGCCCTTGCTGCCGCTTCCCAGCGAGGCGAAACGGAGCATCGGTCTCGCCCTACTTCAGCGCTTCCTGCAGGCGGGTGAGGATCTCGCCGGCAACCTTGTCGGACAGGGCCGCGCCTTCCTCGTCATAGGCGCTCACCTCCACGTAGGCACCCTGGTCGAGCACCTGCAACTGGTAGGTGGTGTTCACGTCGAGCAGGTCCTTGTCCCCGCCGCCGAACAGGCTTCTGATCAGGCCGCGCTCGTAGCGTTCATCGCCCCGGTAGACGACGTAGTAGGTGCCTCCGGCGCGGTTCTGGTCCTGCACCACCAGGGCAAGGCGATCCAGCGCGACACCGACGCGGCGCCAGGTGCGCACGAAGGCGTCCTCGATGATCAGGGTCGGGCGGCCTTCCCGTTCGACCAGACGCATGGCGGCCGACTGCTCCTCCGCCTCGGCAATCATCCCCCGTGCCGCGTCACTCTCCTGGCCGAGAAAGACCATCAGGCGCCAGAGCATCTCGGTCTCGAGCTCGGGGTCGGCCGGGGTCGCCTCCCACTTGATGATGTCTTCATCCGCGGACACTTCGCGGGCGCCGCGATGGGCCAGGTAGACAGCCGTCACCTCGTCGCTCTCGCGCTCCACGCGCAGGCGATAGCGGTCACGTGTGCCGGCATCGTACAGCTTGCCGAGGTACTTGCGCAGCCCCGTGCGGGTCAGCCCGGCGCGGTTCTCCGCCCAGGCCGTCTCCATGATGCCGATGCGCGGCTCGTCCTGCTCGACCTCCAGCCCCTGCTGGCCGAGAAAGTCACGCAGCTTCGGCCACAGCTGTTCCGGCGTGGCGTTCACTTCCAGCCAGCGGACCTGGCCGGCGCGCTTCACTACCATGTCGTCGAAACGGGGAAGCACGCCGGAGCGGCCCTCGACGCGCTGGTCGCCCTGCTCCACCTGGGCCGCGCTCACGCGCCCGCCCCCGGCCGGCATGGCGAAACTCTCGCCCGTGTCCAGGGCGGTCAAGTCCGGGGGGACCTCCAGGGGCGGCAGGGTGGTACTCGTCTCGTAGTCGAGCGTGCGGGCATCGCCCGTGCTGGAACAGCCGGACAGATAGAGCGGCGCCAGCAGCGCCACCACGGACAGGAGCACCGGGGCCAGGCGGCCCGTCGCGGTCAATCGCATCATCACGTAACCCGTCAGAGGGCGATGCCGCCGGCGCGCAGGGCGTCACGCAGCGGCTCGCGGTATTGTTCGGAAAGCGGCGTCATCGGCAGGCGGATACCGGGTGAGATCAGCCCCATCTCGTGCAAGGCCCATTTCACCGGGATCGGATTCGCCTCCAGGAACAACGCCTTGTGCAACGGCTCCAGCCGGGCGTTGATCGCCTCGGCCGTGGCCCGGTCGCCACGTCGCGCGGCCTCGCACATCTCGTGCATGCCCTTCGGCGCCACGTTGGCAGTCACCGAGATGTCGCCCTTGCCGCCCAGCAGCATGAACTCCATTGCGGTGGCGTCGTCGCCGGTATAGAGGTCCATTTTGTCTCCGCAGCGCTCGAGAAGTTCACGCGCGCGGTCGAGGTCACCCGTGGCCTCCTTGATGCCAACGATGTTCGAGATCGCAGCCAGGCGCACCACGGTGTCCGGCAGCATGTCCACCGCCGTGCGGCCCGGCACGTTGTAGAGGATCTGCGGGATGGCAACGGCCTCGGCCACCGCCTTGAAGTGCTGGTACAGGCCTTCCTGGGTCGGCTTGATGTAATAGGGGCAGACCAGCAGGGCCGCGTCGGCGCCCGCCTCCATGGCGCAGCGCGTCAATTCGATGGCTTCCTGGGTCGAATTGGACCCGGTGCCCGCGATCACGGGGATCCGGTTGGCGGCCATGTCCACAGTCAGGCGGATGACGCGGCAGTGCTCCTCGAAATCGAGGGTGGAGGCCTCGCCCGTGGTGCCCACGGAGACGATCGCGTCCGTGCCGTTTTCGACATGAAATTCGACCAGCCTGCCGAGCGCCTCCTCGTCGATCGCGCCATCCGGCGTCATCGGCGTCACGAGGGCCACCATACTGCCGTGGAACATGGAAATCTCCGTCAAAAACGCGAAACCGCCATGGTACTGATGCGGCCCCGGCAAGACAAGCTGAGCGCGCCCCACACCGCATCAGCGCTTGCTCGTGCGGCCCAAGCTGATATTCTGGGGCCATGACTCCCTGCCACCCCTGCGGACCCACAACCCCATGAGCAGCCTGCTGGTCATTTCGGCACTGGGCGACGACCGCCCCGGCATCGTGCAGTCCCTTTCCCAGACCATCCTGGAGAACGGCTGCAACATCGAGGACAGTCGCATGTCGGTGCTCGGCGGCAGCTTCGCCGTGATCATCCTCGTCTCCGGCCAGTGGAACACCTTGGCGAAGCTCGAGGGGACCCTGCCTTCGCTCGGCGACAAGCTCGACCTGACCATCACCACCCGGCGCACCGAACCGCGCAAACTCGCCGGGCACATGCTCTCCTACAGCGTCGACGTGATCGCCCTGGATCATCCGGGCATCGTCAACGAGCTGGCCACATTCTTCTCGCACCGCGGCATCAACATCCAGGACATGGCCACCAGCAGCTACAGCGCGGCCCACACGGCCACCCCCATGTTCGCCGTGCGCATGACCATCGAAATCCCGTCCAACCTGCATATCGCCGCGCTGCGCGACGACTTCCTGGACCTGTGCGACCGGCTGAACCTCGACGGCGTCATCGAGCCACTCAAGGGCTGAATACGAAACAAGTACTCAAGGAGACAACATGAGCGTCGAACTCGGCAAACCCGTCCCCGATTTCGAACGACCGGCCACCGGTGACAAGACCATCAAGCTGTCGGACTATCGCGGTGAAAAGAACGTGGTAGTCTACTTCTACCCCAAGGACAGCACCCCGGGCTGCACGACCGAGGGCCAGGACTTTCGCGACACTTACCGCAAGTTCACCAGTCGCAAGACGGTCATCCTCGGCGTCTCGCGCGACAGCCTGAAGTCACACGAGAACTTCAAGACCAAACAGGGCTTTCCCTTCGACCTGCTCTCCGACACCGACGAGGCCCTCTGCCAGCTGTTCGATGTTATCAAGATGAAGAACATGTATGGCAAACAGGTGCGAGGCATTGAGCGCAGTACCTTCCTGATCGACAAGCAGGGCGTGCTGCGCGCCGAATGGCGCAAGGTGAAGGTCAAGGGTCACGTCGAAGACGTACTGAATGCCGTCAAGGAACTGTAAATGGCCGTGGAGGGGGGTGGCGCCGCCGCACCATCCTCCTCGGTGCCCCCTGCCACGCGATGCCGCCACGCATCGCCCTGCCCCGCCCCCCGCGGCCCCGTGCATCTCCGTACCGTCCACTCCGATCCATCACGGCCCATCGAGGAAACCCGCATGGTCAGAACAGAGCCCGCAGGAAAACGCCTCTTCGTCCTCGACACCAACGTGCTGATGCACGACCCCACGGCGCTGTTTCGCTTCCAGGAACATGACATCTACCTGCCCATGGTCGTCCTCGAAGAGCTCGACCGTGGCAAGAAGGGCGTCTCGGAAGTCGCCCGCAACGTCCGCCAGGTCAGCCGTTTCATCGACGATCTGATGGCGCAGCTCGATCACGCCGAGATCGCCCGCGGCATCGAGCTCGCCACCACCCTGTCGTTGCCGGACTCCGAATTCGCCCCCAGCGGCCGACTCCTCTTCCAGACCGAGGCGCTGGTCACCGACCTGCCCGAGACCCTGCCCGGCCATACCGCCGACAACACCATCCTCGGCACCGCGCTCGCCCTGCAGAAGGAAAGACCGGATATCGACGTCACCCTGGTGTCCAAGGACATCAACCTGCGCATCAAGGCGGCCGTGGTCGGGATCCGTGCGGAGGATTACTACAACGACCAGGTGCTCGACGACGTCAACCTGCTCTATCTCGGCATCTGCGACCTGCCCGCGGACTTCTGGGAACACCACAGCAAGGACATGGAATCCTGGCAGGAAGAGGGTCGCACCTTCTACCAGCTGCAGGGCCCGATGACCGCCGACTGGTATCCCAACCAGTTTCTCTCGCTGGAGGGCGAGCAACCCTTTCGCGCCATCGTGCGCCGCGTCGAGAGGGAGTCGGCCATCATCGAGACCGTCACCGACTACGCCAACCCGCGCCACACCGTCTGGGGCATCAACGCCCGCAACGCCGAACAGAACTTCGCCCTCAACCTCTTGATGGACCCCGACATCGACTTCATCAGCCTGGTGGGCGCCGCCGGTACCGGCAAGACGCTGCTCACCCTGGCCTCCGCACTGGCGCAGACGCTGGAACAGAACATCTACAAGGAAATCATCATGACCCGCGTCACCGTCCCCGTGGGCGAGGACATCGGCTTCCTGCCCGGCACCGAGGAGGAAAAGATGACGCCCTGGATGGGCGCACTGATGGACAACCTCGAGGTGCTCACCCACTCCGAGGAAGGCGGTGAATGGGGACGGGCGGCCACCGCCGACATTCTCAAGAACCGCATCAAGATCCGCTCGCTCAACTTTATGCGCGGGCGCACCTTCCTCAATCGCTTCGTGATCCTCGACGAGGCCCAGAACCTCACCGCCAAGCAGATGAAGACGCTGATCACCCGCGCCGGCCCCGGGACCAAGATGATCTGCCTGGGCAACATCGCCCAGATCGACACGCCCTACCTCACCGAGACCACCTCGGGGCTGACCTTCGTCGTCGACCGCTTCAAGCAATGGGCCCACAGCGGCCACGTCACCCTGCGCCGCGGCGAACGCTCGCGCCTCGCCGACTACGCCTCGAGCGTGTTGTAGAGAGATACCGGCAACCCCGGCAGGGGCGTGCTGCACCAGGCTACGCCGCACGCCCCTTCCCCGATGGCTACCCTGATCCGCCGCCATCGCGCAACACAACGGCAGTCCATCCCCTCACGCCCCCCTGCGCTTCGCGTTCGCGGATGGCCTTACTCGACCTGTGCTTGACATTTTCTCCCGCGCCCATAAAGATGCACAGCACATACATGTTATGGCGAAGGAGAGGATTCATGGAACAAACGCTGGCCTGGTATCTGTCCCTGCTGTTCATCGGTGTGGTAGCGGCGGTCTTTCTCTGGGTGCGCCTCCATTCACGCGAGGCGGCCGAGTTCGAGCCCATCCGCGACCGCGCCTATCGCCTGCGCCCGCACCTGTTCTGGGCATTGGTCGTGGTCGGCATCCCGGTCATGGTCGTGACGCTGATGATGACCCCCTACGAGAGCGCACAGGGCCTGCCGGATGACGCCCTCCATATCGACGTGCAGGGCCAGCAGTTCGCCTGGACCCTGAGCGAGACCGGTGCCCGCGCCGGGCAGACCGTGGTGTTCAACGTGACCAGTGCCGACGTGAACCATGGCTTTGGCATCTACGACACCGACATGCGCCTCGTGGCGCAGACGCAGGCCATGCCCGGCTACACCAACCGCCTGGTGCACGTCTTCGACGCGCCCGGTAGCTACCGCATCCTATGCCTCGAGTACTGCGGCATGGCCCATCACGTGATGGAAGCCCGCTTCGAGATCACCAAAGCGCGTTGAGCGCTCCGAACGGAATAATGGGAGAAGAACAATGACTGACTCGACGATGACTCAGACGCGACCGCACGCAGGCGTGCTGGCCTATCTCGTGGTGGCCGGTGTCGTCATCCTGCTGATGATGCTGCTCGGCCTGCTGATGCGCCTGGACCAGGCCACCGCCCTGGATCTCGGCCTGGCCGGGTTCTACCGGGTGATGACCGCCCATGGTGCCGGCATGGTCGGCATCATGGGCCTGGGCGGCGCCGCCGTGATGTGGCACTTCCTCTCGCGCCACGTGCAACTGTCGGGCGCCATCCTCTTCATCAACCTGCTGCTGTTCCTGGTCGGCGCGGTGATGGTGCTGGGCAGCATCTTCATCGGCGGCTATGCCGGTGCGTGGACCTTCCTCTACCCGCTGCCGGCGCAGGCCGCGGGCGCCTGGTCGCCCCACGCCGCTGCCGTCTTCACCGGCGGCCTGCTCGCCATCGGTACCGGCTTCCTGCTCCTGCACCTGGATACGGCCCGCGCCATCATCCAGCGCTACGGCAGCCTCCCGCGCGCGCTGGGCTGGCCGCAGCTCTTTGGCGGCGACACCAGCGAACCGCCGCCGGCCGCGGTGGTCGCCAGCACCATGGTGCTCATCGTCAACATCCTGGGCATTACCGCCGGTGCCGCCATCCTGGTGATGACGCTCGTGAATCTCTATGTGCCGGCCTTCGACATCGACCCCCTGCTGGCGAAGAACCTGATCTATTTCTTCGGCCACGTCTTCATCAATGCCACCATCTACATGGCGGTGATCGGCGTCTACGAGATCCTGCCCGTCTACACGAAACGCCCCTGGAAGGTGAATCGCGTCTTCCTCGCCGCCTGGACGGCCTCCACCATCATGGTCATCATCGTCTATCCGCATCACCTGCTGATGGACTTCGCCATGCCGACCTGGATGCTGGCCATGGGGCAGATCATCTCCTATACCAGCGGCCTGCCGGTGCTGGTCGTCACGGCCTATGGCGCCCTGCTGCTGGTGCATCGTTCCGGCATCCAGTGGAACACCGCCGCCAGCCTGCTGTTCCTTTCCGTGTTCGGCTGGGCGGCCGGCGTCATCCCCGCCATCATCGATGCCGTCATCCCGGTGAACACCGTGATGCACAACACCCTGTGGGTGCCCGGTCACTTCCACTTCTACCTGCTGCTGGGCGTGGCCGCGATGGTCCTAGGCTTCATGTATCACCTGCGCGCAGCCAATCATCATGATGGCCTACTGGATCGTGCCGCCTTCTGGGCCTACATGATCGGTGCCCTGGGCTTTGTCATGAGCTTCCTCTACAGCGGCAACCAGAGCGTACCGCGCCGCTATGCCGATCATGCCCCGCAATGGGTGGCCTACGACCAGATTGCCTCGGCCTTTGCCATCCTGGTGGTCGCGGCCATGGCCGTGTTCCTGCTGCGCTTCTTCGCCGGCCTGCGGCCCCGCACCGCCCGCTGATGCGCACCCTGCTGACCCTGCTGCTGATCGGCGGCCTGGGTGGCACCGTGCTCTACCAGGCCACGGACGGCCTGCGGGCACTGACCAGCGAGGGGGCCCGCCGTGTAGCCGTCACCGACGCAGCACGGCCGGTACCGGATGTCACCCTGCAGGACCAGCACGGCGACCGCTTCTCCCTGGCCGAGCTCGAGGGGCGCGCACTGGTGATCAACTTCATCTACACGCGCTGTCCCACGGTGTGCCTGGCCCTGGGCGACGCCCTGCAGCAATTGCAGCGTGCCCTGCCGGCCGAACGCCTGGGCGGGGATGTGCTGCTGCTGAGCATCAGCTTCGACCCCGCCAACGACACCCCGGCGCGCCTCGCGGCCTACGCCGAGTGGTTTCGCGCCGGCGATGGCTGGCGGGTGACGCGCCCCCTCAGCGAGGAGGACCTGCATGACCTGCTCGAACGATTCGGCGTGGTGGTGATTCCGGACGGGCGCGGCGGTTTCGAGCACAACGCCGCCCTGCACCTCGTCGACCCCGCTGGACGGCTGGCAGAGATCCGGGATCTCGATGACGTCGATGGGGTACGCCGCTGGCTGGAGGATGCCTCGTGACGCGCGGGACACGATCCGGTCTGGCCGGCCTCACGCTGCTCGTGATCCTCGCCCCGCCGTGGATGCGCACGCTGCTGGAAGCCGGCATGGCGGGCCACATGCTGCTGCAGATCCCGCTACTGGTACTGGCTGGCATCCTGCTGGCCGGTTTCCTGCCCGCGCAATGGCGCCAGCGCATCGCCGCCTACAACCGGCATGGCCTCAGCGGCCTGCTGCTGGCGCTGCTCACACTGGCCTACTGGATGCTGCCGCGCAGCCTCGACCTCGCCCTGGAATCCGGCTGGGCGGAACTGTTGAAGTTCGCCACCCTGCCCCTGCTCGCCGGCCTGCCGCTGGCACTCAGCTGGCGACCGCTGGGCATGATCGGGCGCGGCGTCGTCTGGAGCGAGCTCGTCGCCAAGCTCGCCGTGCTCGGCTGGCTGTACCTCGAGGCCCCGGTGCGGGTATGCACGCGCTATCTCGTCGCCGACCAGGAACAGGTGGGACGGGCCCTGCTCGTGATCGCCCTGCTGCTGGCCGTGGCGCTGACACTGCGAGCCTTTCTCGTCGACCACCGCCGGCCGGTGACAACCCAACGGGAACCGGGGGAAGACACGGGCCACCGGAGACCGAAAGACCCGGCCGTTCAGGTGAGGCATTTCGGATAGGCGTGACGAGGACGTCTGGCGCTCACGCAGAGCCGCAGGGCGCACGGAGAGAATCGGAACAGCGCCTTTCTTCCTCGACGTCCTGGCAGGACATCCGTGGCTTTGCATGATCGGCTGGCACACTCTGTTCGCGACCGTCGTCGCGCCCGCGACGCCTGCACTGCCCGATGATCTCCGTAGCGAAGAGAGCGCTCAGTCCTGACGCGCTTGCGCTGCCTCCACGCGGGCGCGGCGGGCCGCGGTAGGCCAGGACTTGATGATGGCATTGACGAGCGTCGCCAGCGGAATGGCGAAGAAGACGCCCCACAGCCCCCACAGCCCGCCGAAGATGAGCACGGCGGCGATGATGGCGACCGGGTGCAGGTTGACCACCTCGGAGAACAGCAGGGGGACGAGCAGGTTACCGTCAAGGAACTGGATGATGCCGTAGGCGACCAGCACGTAGACGAACTCGGAGCCCAAACCCCACTGGAAGTAGGCAATGAAGGCCACGGGCACGGTGACCACGGCGGCGCCGACGTAGGGTACGATCACCGAGATGCCGACCAGGAAAGACAGCAGCATGGCGTAGTTCAGCCCCAGCAGCTTGAAGGTCACGTAGGTGACCACCCAGACGATGAGGATCTCCCAGAACTTGCCGCGGATGTAGCTCGCGATCTTGACGTTGACCTCGTGCCAGACATCTCGCGCGAGCTGTCGCTCCGCAGGAAGAAGGCCCGACATCCAGGCGACGATGACCTCCTTGTCCTTGAGAAAGAAGAACACCATCAGCGGCACGAGCACGAAGTAGACCATCAGCGTGATCAGCCCCGTGACCGAGGCCAGCGAGAACCGCAGCACCTGCTGGCCGAAGGCCGTGAGTTCGGCCTGGATGACGGCGAGGATGTTGTTGACCTGCTGCACCGAGATCAGGTTGGGATATTGCTCGGGCAGGTGCAGGAGCGCGGCATGCCCCTGCGAGAGCATCTTTGGCAGTTCGCCGAAGAACTGCGTGACCTGCTGCGAGAGCAGCGGCCCCAGGGTGACCAGCGCGATCAGCATCAGGGCGAGCCAGACACCAAAGACGATCACGCTCGCGAGCAGGCGGGGCAGACGCAGGCGCATGAGCCAGGCGACGGCGCCATCGAGGATGTAGGCAATGATAACGGCGGCCAGCAACGGCGCGAGCACCTTGCCGAAATAGATCACGAGCACGAAGCCCGCGACCAGCAGCAACGCGAAACTCAGGACCTGCGGCTCGGGGAAGAACCGCCGGTACCATTCCTGCAGGACCTCGATCATTCGCTGTCGTCGATGATACGTCGGTAGTGGCGCTCGAACACCAGCTCGAGCTCGTCGATGACCTCGATCGCGGGCCGGCCCTGCATCACGTGCTCGGCCATCAGCGAGGAGGTCTCATTGAGCATCTTGCTCTTGTCGAGCATGTGATAGGTGGCCGACAGGCGGCGCATGGCCTTGATCACGCTCTCGTTCTCCGGGCGCGGCATCGGCTTGGGCTCGGGCAGCTCCAGGCTCGCACCCTCGCTGCGCTCGACCAGAAACTCGGCGAACTGCAGCAAGGTCTGCCGCTCGGCCTCGGGCAACGCCTTGAACAGTTTGACCAGGCGCTTCTCGGGTTTCTTGTCCGCGCCTGAACTAGCGGGCATCGGGATCATTCATTCCACCTTGAGACTGAACACGGGCATCTTTTGCCGTTCCTGCATCAGGTCGCATTCCTTGACCAGGGCAACCACCGCCAGGTCGGTCGTCTCCTGCATGTTGCCCCATTCCATGCGGGCCTCGCCCAGGAGTTCACCAATGTTGTCCGGCGGGTTGTGGCCGTCTTCCATGATGATGTCCTCGAGCATACCCGGCTTCATTTCCGGGCGGAACAACAGGCCATAAGTGTGCGGCTCGGGATGGATCGCAAGCCAGTTGCCGTCCTCGTCCACGAGGACCGGATCCACGCCCTCGGGCAGTTCCACCGACCCGTTGTACATCACCAGCACCCGGCGCCCGTCCATGGCCTCGGCCAGTTCGTCACCTGCGCCGGCCGCAGTCTTGCGCGCCGTGACAAACTTCGCCATGTGCGCGGGCTCGGACTTCGGCGTGCCGCCGGCCGCCTGGGCCACCAGCAGGCCACCCATGCCGATCCCGATGACAGGGCGCCCGGCCTTCTGGAAGATCTGGATCAGGTTGATCTCACCGTCCACCGCCGGGTTGTGCTCCTCGTCGGTGGTCGGCCAGGCGCCGGCGAGGAAAAAAACGCCGTCGAACTGACCGACGTTACCCGGCAGATCCTGCCCGGTGAAGGGCCGATAGTAGCTGAAGCCAATGTCGCGTTTCTCGAGCTGGCTCTCGATCAGACCGAGAAACTCCGAATAGGTGTGCTGGATGACGAGATAGTTTTTCATGAGTAATCCTGTATCACGAATGCGTGGTTTGCGCCTCGGCGGCGGCCGGGGTGCTGATTTCCTGACGCTGGATGTCGCAGTAGGAGCGCGCGAAGTCGAGCAGCTCCTCCATCGCCCGCAGGCGGAACTTCTGCCGCTGGCGCACGAAGGAAAACGGCCGTTCCAGCGGCGGGTCCAGCGGCACCGCGCGAAGCGTGCCCAGCTGGAGTTCCTTTTCGATCGTGGCACTGGAGAGGATGGACACGCCCATGCCCGCCTCCACCGCGCCCTTGATCGCCTCGGAGCTGCCGAGCTCCAGGCAGACGCTGAGATCGTTTTTGTCCAGCCCCTGGGCGCCCATGTACTCCATGATCACCTCGCGCGTACCCGACCCTTCCTCGCGACAGATGAACGGGTAGCGCGCGAGTTCCGCCATGGTGACCGCCGGATAGCCGGCCAGTTCGTGACCCGTAGGCACGATCACCACCAGCTGGTCGACACGGCAGACCTCCACCAGCAGGTTCTTGTTGGTGACCGGTGCCTCGACCACGCCCAGGTCGATGACGTTGTTCTCGACCATGGAGACGATGCCCTCGGTGTTCGACACCTTGAGGCGGATGTTGACATCCGGGTACTTGGATTTGAAATCACCGAGCAGCGAAGGCAGCATGTACTCGGCGATGGTGGTGCTGGCCCCCATGGTGAGCGCCCCGCGTACATCGCCCGTCATCTCGCGGACGGCGTTCTCCATTTCCGCGTACAATTCGAAGATGCGCTCGGCGTAGCCGAATACCCGTTTCCCCGCCTCGGTGAGCGACACCCGGTTGTGCGTGCGATCGAACAGCCGGGTGTTGAAGTGATCCTCGAGCTGGCGCACCTGAAAGGTCACGGCCGGCTGCGTCATGTGCAAGGCATCCGCGGCCTTGGTGAAGCTCAGCAGTCGGGCTACGGTGTAAAAGACCTGCAGTCGGCGGTCGGCCATGGGCATCTACCCTGTCGTTACAGCCATTCAATAAGCTGAGTTAATGAGCGATGGTAGCAGCTTGCCCGGGCGCGTAAAACCACGCCGCTTAAGTGACTATTTCGACTGACATTACGCACGCCGCGGGCAGGCGATAAAACATAAGCGTGTTTTATAGACCAAAATCGATGAAGAGGATATCGCCATGAGCCAGGCGTGGAAGAAACTGGATCTCGGCGGCGCCGGCCTGCAAACGGTCAACGCCCGCATCACCAGCCAGATGCGCCGCCACCGCGTCGCCTACCCCCTGGCAGCCCTGTTTCCGCTGGGGGCACACCGGTTCTACCTGGGCACGCCACTGGCGGGGGGCGCCTACCTCGCGCTCACGGCCGCCACGGTCGGGCTGTGGCTGTTCGGCACCGCCTGGGCGGCCCTGATCCCGGCCGGCCTCGCACTGGCCTTCCTGGTCTTTGACCTGTTCTGGATGGACCGCTACATCGTGCGCTTCAACAAGGAACTGCGCATGGCGCAGTTCATGCAGCCCGACGCCCGCCCGCCGAAGAACTTCCAGGGCCGCTACACGGACGAGACGGATCTCGAGGGCTATCTCAAGGAGAAAGAGCAGGAGCGCGCTGGCCATCAGCCGGTGGACTTCGAGGCCCTCTCGGAGTTCGGCCAGAAGCAGCACATCCCCTCGTTCAACGAACAGGAGGCGATGCTGCGCGAGCTGGCGAGGCACCGCAAGGATGGCAAGTCGGAGGAGAAATAGGCGCCGGGCGGGTGTCCGGCTAGATGGTCTCGAGGTCGATCTGCCCGAACTGGGTCACCACCGGGTGGCCGACGTCGGCGGCGGGCATGTCATCCCGGGCGAGGCAGACGGTCTTCATTCCGACACTGGCCGCGGCGTCCAGCTCCTCGCGGATGTCGGAGAGAAACAGGATCGTGCCGGCCTCTAGCCCGATCTCGTCGCCAATCCGGGCATAGGACGCCGCCTCGCGCTTGTGGCCGATGCGGGTATCGAAGTAGCCGGAGAAGAGCGGCGTGAGGTCGCCGAATCCCGTGTGGGCGAAGAGCAATTTCTGCGCCGCCACCGAGCCCGATGAATACACGTAAAGTCGAATCCCGGCCTCGTGCCACGTCTTCAGCCAGTGCGCCGCATCGTCATAGACATGGCCGGTAAAGTCGCCCTGCCGGTATCCCGCCTCCCAGATCATCCCCTGCAGGGCCTTAAGCGGTGTGACCTTCTGATCCTCGGCAATCCAGCGCAGCAACCGCCCGATCACCACCTCGTCATCCGCATCGCCGCCGATCTCCGCCCGCACGGCATCGAGCTGCTCGCGCACCGCGGGCTCCTGCCCGTGCGCACGCACGAAGGCCGGCAGCTTCTCGGCCGCATAGGGAAACAGCACATCCTTGACGAAGGACAGGCTCGAGGTGGTGCCCTCGATGTCGGTGAGGATGGCGCGAATCACGGGCAGCCCGGACCTATTCGCCGAAGCGCGGGTAGTCGTCGGCGATGCCATCGCCGGTGAACTTCGCCTGCCAGCCGTCGGGGGTGGTGAACAGGCGAATGGCCTTGAAGCACGGCGCCGGACCCATGTCGAACCAGTGGCGGGTGCCCGCCGGCACGCTGATGAGATCGCCCTTGTCGCAGCGCAGCATGTACACGGCCTCATCCGGGTGCAGGTAGAACATACCGCTGCCGTCGACGAAGAAACGCACCTCGAAGTCGTCATGGGTATGCTCGGACAGGAACATCTGGCGCAGCTCCTCCCGCTTCGGGTGGTCCGGCGTCAATGCCACCACGTCTACCGATTTGAACCCGTACTGCTGCGTCAGGCGCTCGACGTCCTCGCGGTAGGCCGCCAGCACCTCGTCCTGGTCCGCATCGGCGCTCAGCGGCCGGCTAGCCTCCCAGCGCTCGAAGCTCACGCCAATCGCGTCCAGCCGCTCGCGGATGATCTCGAAATCCGTGAATACCTGCGGCGCGGGGTCGTCCGGCCGGGAATAGATGGTCAACTCGCTCATAGACCCAGTCTCCGTGACAGCACTTCACATTCGAATAGGAACTCGAAGGCCTCCACATGCCGGCGCGCATCGGCCAGCGTGGCACCCCAGGTATAGAACCCATGACCTTCGATCAGATAACCGGACATCGGTTCATTCGCCTGCATGTAGGCCTCGACCTTCCCGGCCAGGCGCGCGATGTCCTGGTCGTTCTCGAAGATCGGCACGCGCACGCAGGCGCTGTGGGTATCGACCTCGGGAAAGGCCTTGAGCACCTCGTAGTCGCGCAGCTCCAGGTGGTCGCGATGCAGGCGCGAGAGCACGGTGGCGTTCGCCGAGTGCACGTGCAGCACCGCGCCGATGGCCGGATCGCGGCGATAAAGCTGGCTGTGCAGCCCGGTCTCCGCCGAGGAGCGCTTGCCCGGCTCCAGCGAGTTGCCATCCAGATCCGCCAGCATGATGTCCTCGGGGCGCAGCTCGCCCTTGTGCCGGCCCGACACCGAGATCGCCATGCGCGTTTCATCCACCCGCGCCGAGAAATTTCCCGACGTCGCCGGCACCCAGCCCCGCGCCGCAAAGAAGCGACCCGCATCGATCAGCTCGTTGCTCAGGCGTTCCATGGTCTTGTGCATGACGACTCCGGGGGACGGGTGGCGATGGGGCGATACTCTACCTGATTTCTCGCTGTGATAAACACCGCGGCAGATCATGCATACCCCGCCGGTTTCTAGACCGAGACCCCAAGGTCCGCGTAGGAGCGCGCGATCTTCTGCACGGCCACCATGTAGGCGGCGGTCCGGTAGTCGTGACGACCCTCGGCCATGTCGCGCACGGCGCAGATGTCCTGGAAGGCCAGGCGCATGGTGTCGTCGAGTCCCGAGTACACCAGGTCACTCTCGTCCGCGCCACGCACCAGCTCGGTGTGCATCCAGTCCGGCGCCTTCTCGCCGGTCATCATCTCCAGGGCGGAGACGATGTGCTGGCCGCGCACCTCGTCGAAGCGCCGTTCCATGCGGCCGAAGCGCATGTGATGGATGTTGCGGATCCATTCGAAGTAGGAGACCACCACGCCCCCGGCGTTGAGATAGGCATCGGGAATAATGACGATGCCGCGCGAACGCAGGATCTCATCGGCCTCGAAGGTGACCGGGCCGTTGGCGGCCTCGGCGACGATCTTCGCCTGGATGCGCGCGGCATTGCCGGTATGGATCACGCCCTCCAGTGCCGCCGGCAGCAGGATGTCGCATTCCTTCTCCAGCACCGCGGCCCCGTCTTCGACGTAGCTTGCACCGGGAAAGCCCTTGATGCCGCCCGTCTCGTTCATGTACTGGCGCACCTGCTCCACCGCCAGGCCGTTGTCGTCGATGAGCGCGCCGTCACGCTCGATGATGGCAACGATCTTTGCCCCGTCCTGTTCCTGCAGGAACTTGGCGGCGTGGTAGCCGACGTTGCCCAGCCCCTGCACCACGATTCGCTTGTCGGCGAGCCCGCCCTCGAGCCCGGCGGCCTTCACGTCCTCCATGTGGCGGAAGAACTCGCGCAGGCCAAGCTGCACGCCGCGCCCGGTGGCCTCGACGCGACCACGGATGCCGCCGTGCGCCACCGGCTTGCCGGTCACGCAGGCGATGTAGTTGATGTCCTCGGGATACAGGGTCTTGTAGGTATCGAGGATCCAGGCCATCTCGCGTTGCCCGGTGCCGACATCCGGCGCCGGCACATTGGTGGCCGGGCTGAGGAAGCCGCGGCGCGCGAGTTCGCGGGCGAAGCGGCGGGTGATGAGCTCCAGCTCGTCGCGGTCGTACTGACGCGGGTCGATGTGCAGGCCGCCCTTGGAACCACCGAAAGGCACGTCGACGATGGCGCACTTGTAGGTCATGAGGGAGGCCAGCGCCTCGACCTCGTCCTGGCACACCTTCAGGTCGTAGCGGATGCCGCCCTTGGCCGGCAGACGGTGGATGCTGTGCACGGCGCGCCAGCCCTTGAATACCTCGATCTTGCCGCGGATGCGCACCGGGAACGAGACCTGCAGGACGGAGTTGCAGGTCTTCATGGCCCGCGCCAGGCCCGGTTCAATGCCCAGCGCCGTCAGGGCGCGGTCCACCATGTGATTGACGCTCTGGCGAAACGACAGGCCCTGCGTCTTGACGTCGTTCATGAACGACTCCCTTGCGTGTGAACGGCGAACCCACCCGTCGCGCGACGGGTGGGCCCCGGAGATTATGCGCGCTCGCCGGTGATCAGATGCAGGCGGCTACGCACGTAGACGTAGTACAGCATCGGGATCAGGACCAGCGTGAGCACGGTGGAGACGAGGATACCGAAGATCAGCGAAATCGCCAGCCCGCTGAAGATTGGATCGTCGATAATGAAGAAGGCGCCCGCCATGGCCGCCAGGCCGGTGAGGACGATGGGCTTGGCACGCACTGCGCCCGAGCGGATCACTGCCTCCTCCAGCGCCATGCCGGCCCGCACCTGCTCGTTGATGAAGTCCACCAGCAGGATGGAATTGCGCACGATGATGCCCGCCAGGGCGATCATGCCGATCATCGAGGTGGCGGTGAACTGCGCGCCGAGGATGGCGTGCCCCGGCATCACACCGATGATGGTGAGCGGGATCGGCGCCATGATGACCAGCGGCACCATGTAGGACCGGAACTGGGCCACTACCAACAGGTAGATGAGCAGGATGCCCACCGCGTAGGCGATACCCATGTCGCGGAAGGTCTCGTAGGTCACCTGCCACTCGCCGTCCCACTTCAGGCTGTAGAGATAGGGATCCTCGGGCTGGGCGATGAAGTGCTGGCCGAGGGGCTCGCCATAGGCCAAGGGCATGTCGTCGAGCTTCGACTTGATGGCAAGCATGCCGTACAGCGGGCTGTCGATGTTGCCCGTCATGTCGCCGGTGACCATGACCACGGGCAGCAGGTCCTTGTGTATGATCGAATGCTCGCGCACCGTCTCCTCCACGGCCACGAGCGCGGACATGGGCACCAGCGCGCCGGTCTGACTGCGCAGGCGCAGGGCCAGCACGGCCTCGATATCGGCCTTGTCGGTGACCGGGTATTCCAGACGAATCGGCACGGCGTACTTGATGCCCTCGCCGTGCAGGTAACCCACGTCCTCTCCACGCAGCACGGTGTCGATGGCCCGCACGATAACGCTTTGGGACACGCCGAGCAGGGCCGCCTTCTGCCGGTCGACATGCACCACGAGTTGCGGTGCCGGATGCTCCACGCTGTCGTCCACGTCCACGATGTCGGCAGTGGATTCGAACACCTCGCGTATCGCCCGCGCGATCTGGATCTGCCCGTCGTAGTCCGGGCCGTAGATCTCGGCCACGATCGGCGACATCACCGGCGGCCCCGGCGGCACCTCGACCACCTTCACCCGCCCACCGTGCTCGCGCGCCACCGCCTGCAGATCAGGCCGCAGGGCCGAGGCGATCTCGTGGCTCTTGCGCTTGCGATGCTTCTGGTCCGCCAGGTTGACCTGGATGTCGCCGACGTTTGGCCCCGCACGCAGGTAGTACAGGCGCACCAGTCCGTTGAAGTTGATCGGCGAGGCGGTACCGGCATAGACCTGGTAATCGCTGACCTCCGGCACCTGCGCGAGCACCGCACCCATCTCCTCCAGCACGCGCGCGGTCTGCTCGAGGCTCGTGCCCTCGGGCATGTCCAACACCACCTGGAACTCCGATTTGTTGTCGAAGGGCAGCATCTTCAGCACTACCACGCGAAAGCCCACCAGCGCCAGTGACAGCACGACCAGCACCCCAACCACGGTATAGAGGATGAGACGGCGGCGGGGGGCGTCCTCGGCGCTGAGAAAGGGGCCGATGTATCGCTGGAAGAAGCCGAAGAGCCGATCCGAGCCCTGCCCGTGACCCGTGCCGCCGGTATGCGCGACGTCGGCCTTGCGGAAGACACGATAGGTGAGCCAGGGCGTGACCACGTAGGCCACGGCCAGCGAGATCAGCATGCCCATGCTGGCGTTGATCGGGATGGGGCTCATGTACGGCCCCATCAGCCCGGTGACGAAGGCCATGGGCAGCAGGGCCGCGATCACGGTGAAGGTGGCCAATATGGTCGGCCCGCCCACCTCGTCCACGGCCACGGGAATCGCCTCACGCAGCGACTTGCCGCCCATCTGCATGTGCCGGTGAATGTTCTCCACCACCACGATGGCGTCGTCCACCAGGATACCGATGGAGAAGATCAGCGCGAACAGCGACACGCGGTTGAGCGTAAAGCCGTAGGCCCAGGAAGCGAACAGGGTGATGGCCAGGGTGATCACCACGGCCACGCCGACGATGAAGGCCTCGCGCCGGCCGAGCGCGAGCCACACCAGAACCACCACCGAGACGGTGGCGAAGAAGAGCTTCTGTATGAGCTTCTTGGCCTTGGCGTCCGCCGTCGCACCGTAGTTGCGGGTGATCGTGGCCTGCACCGACTCGGGGACATAAATCCCCTCGAGCTGATGGAAACGCTCGATGACGCGATTGGCGATCTGGACCGCGTTGGTGCCGGGCTTCTTGGCCACAGCCAGCGTCACCGCCGAAAACTGGCCGGCCGCCTCGATACCGCGCTCAGCGCCTGACGGCCCGGTACCGAACCAGACATAGGACTCCGGCTGGTCGGGACCATGATGTATCTCCGCCACGTCGCGCAGGTACACGGGGCGACCATCGTGCACCGCGATGACCAGGTCGCCGACCTCCTCGGCGGAGGTGAGGAAACTGCCGGCGCGCACCTGCACGTCGCGGTTGTCGCCCACCAGCGAGACCGCGTCCCGCGCCTCGTTGCCGGCAGCCAGCGCCATGCGCAGGTCATCCAGCGCCACCCCGTAACCGGCCAGCCGCTGCGCATCGAGCTGCACGTGCACCACGCGTTCCGGACCGCCGATGGTGTAGATCTCGCGCGTACCCTTGACGCGTTTGAGCTCGGCCTCCACCGCGTGCGCCACCTGCAGGAGTTCGGAGGCGCCGCGCGTCTCGTCCTCCGACCAGAGCGTAATGCTCACGATGGGCACGTCGTCGATGCCCTTGGGCTTGATGATCGGCGCCAGCACGCCGAGGTTATCCGGTAGCCAGTCCTCGTTGGAGAAGACCTTGTTGTACAGACGCACGATGGCCTCGGTGGACTTCTCCCCCACCTCGTACTGGATGGTGAGCACGGCCATGCCCGGCCGGGACACCGAGTACACATGCTCGATACCCTCGATCTCCGACAGCACCTGTTCGGCCGGCGTACTGACCAGGTTCTCCACCTCGGTGGCGCTGGCACCCGGATAGGGGATGAACACGTTGGCGAAGGTCACGTCGATCTGCGGCTCTTCCTCGCGCGGGGTCACGCCCACCGCGAAGATGCCGAGCAGGAACCCCACCAGTGCCAGCAGCGGCGTGATCTCGGAGAGCAGGAACTTGCGGGCGACGCGCCCGGAGATCCCGAGTCGCGGCTCACTCATCGCGCGCCCCCGCCACCTGGCCCGTCTTCAGATAGATCCCGGCCCGCACCGGGTCGAGCGCGATACGCTCGCCGGCCGACAGGCCCGCGAGCACCTCGATCTGGCCGTCGGCCAGCAGACGCCCCAGACGCACATGGCGCAGGGCGATGCGCCCGTCGTCATAGACCACGTACACGCCGGTCACCTCACTGCGGTACACGACCGCCTCGCGCGGCACCACCAGGCGCGACACCTCGCCGAGGTTGAAGGCCACCTTCACGAACATGCCGGGAAACAGGCCCTGCCCCCCCTCCTCGAGTGCCAGGCGCACCTTGAAGGTATTGGTGGCGGCATCCGCGTAGGGGAAGAAGGTCATGCCGCCGGCCTCCACCGACTGCTCCCCGTTCAGCAGGATGCGCGCCTTGCCGGATTCGCGTACCGCGTTGATGAGCCGCTGTGGCACCTGGGTCACCACCCGCAGGCGATCGAGCGAGATGCCGGTGATGAGAGGCTGGCCCACGCTCGCGTTCTCGCCCAGCTCGACATGCCGCTCGGTGACGATCCCACTATAGGGCGCGCGCACGCGGGTGTACTCGAGCTGTTCCTCCGCGCTCTCCAGCCCGGCCTGGGCCGCCTCGAGCCGCGCGCGCGCCGCACGCAGCTCCGCAGTCGCATTGTCCAGCTGCGCCTTGGCCACCAGCTGGCGCTCGTAAATGCCCTTGATGCGCTCGTACTCGCTGCTGGCCTGGTTGAAGCGCGCACGCGCCTCGGCCAGCGCCGCCTGCGCCTGCTGGTAGCCTGCCTGCTGCTCGGTGTCGCGGAAACGGATGATGACCTCGCCCTCGGGCACGAAATCGTCCACGTCGTAGAGGATCTCGACGATACGCCCCGAGGTCTGCGCCGACATGGTCGCCTGGTGCACCGCCTCCACCGCGCCATCGAGCACCTGCTCGCGCGCCACGGTGCTGCGCTCCAGCGTCAGTGTCTCGAACGGCACGTCGGCCGCACCGGCGGCCAGCGCCGCGGCGGCAAGGCACAGGCCGGCAGGCAGACGAAGAAACCGGGATCGGAGCCAGGATCGGTGCATGACGACATCTCCACGCGCTGTTCGCAGTTTGCGGGTCCGGCCGGGGGCATGAGACCCATTCGTTGTTCTTCTTGGCTTTGTGTTATGTAGTATATCAACGCAGTAACGCGGCCTCGGTGACCTGATCACGCTGCCGACCACCCCCAACCGAGACTCGGGAAGACGACATGAAACACATGACCGGCCTGCTCACGGCGCTTTGCCTGTGCCTTGTCACGGTACCCACAGTGGCGGCGATGTACAAATGGGCTGATGATGAGGGTAATACGCAATATTCCCAGACCCCGCCCATGGACCGCCCGTCGGAGACGCTGAACGCTCCCAAGGCACCGCCTGCCCCGCCGCCCGCGGCGGAAACGGCCGCGCCGGACACCGCGGGTGAGACGGCGGCGGAGGACGCGGCTGGCCCCAGCGCGGCCGAGCGCCGCCGTGCCGAGCGCCAGAATGCCGCGCGCTGCCAGGAGGCCCGCGCGGTGCTGCAGCGCTACGAGACCACGCCCCGCATCCGGGTGCCGGACGGCGACAGCTTCCGCTACCTGTCCGAGGAAGAGCGCCAGAAACACATGCGCGACGCCCGCCAGATCATCCGTGAACACTGCCAGTAGGACCACGACATGCCCCTGCTCAGCATCGACACGAACGTCGCCATTGACGGCGACCAGGCCCGCGCGCTGATCCACACCGCCTCCGCCGAGGTCGCCAGCCGACTCGGCAAGCCCGAGCGCTATGTCATGATCCGGCTCACGCACCAGCCGCACATGCTCTTCGCCGGCGACGACGCCCCACTCGCCTACCTGGAGCTCAAGAGCATCGGCCTGCCCGAAGAGAGGACGCAGGCCCTCTCACAGGCACTGTGCGATCTGGTAAGCTCTGCGCTTTCGATCGCGAGCGACCGGATCTACATCGAGTTCGCCAATGCTCCGCGTCACCTGTGGGGCTTTGACGGCGGCACGTTCTAGACCCCCACGCGATCTCCCTGGGCGGGCCGCCACGCGCGCCCCGCGGTGTTTCGACCCTGACGACGAACTGATTCCATGCGCGCATCCCGATTCCCGCTCTCCACCACCAAGGAAACCCCCGCCGACGCCGAGATCATCAGCCACCAGCTGATGCTGCGGGCCGGCCTGATCCGCAAGCTGGCTTCCGGCCTCTACACCTGGCTGCCCTTCGGCCTGCGGGTGCTGCGCAAGGTGGAGGCCATCGTACGCGAGGAGATGAACCGTGCCGGCGCGGTGGAGGTGCTGATGCCGGCGGTGCAGCCTGCCGAGCTGTGGCAGGAATCGGGCCGCTGGGAGAAGTACGGCCCCGAGCTCTTGCGCCTGACCGACCGGCACGACCGCGAGTTCTGCTTCGGTCCCACGCACGAGGAGGTCATCACCGACCTCGCCCGGCGCGAGATCCGCAGCTACAAGCAGCTGCCGATCAACTTCTACCAGATCCAGACCAAGTTCCGCGACGAGATCCGCCCGCGCTTCGGCGTAATGCGCGCCCGCGAGTTCCTGATGAAGGACGCCTACTCCTTCCATCTCGACCAGGACTCGCTGCAGGCCACCTACGACACCATGTACGAGACCTACTGCCGCATCTTCGAGCGCATCGGTCTGGACTTCCGCCCCGTGCAGGCGGACACCGGCTCCATCGGCGGCCAGTCGTCGCACGAGTTCCACGTACTCGCCGCCTCCGGCGAGGACGCCATCGCCTTCTCGGATGCCAGCGGCTACGCCGCCAACGTCGAGCTCGCCGAGGCCGTGGCACCGGCCGGCGAGCGCCCGACCCCGGGCGCCCCGATGCAGACCGTCGACACCCCCGACCAGCACAGCATCGAGGAGGTCAGCGGGTTCCTGGGCGTGGACGCCGGCCGCTGCGTGAAGACCCTGCTCGTGGAGGGCGAGGAAGGCGGCGTGGTCGCCCTGGTCCTGCGCGGCGATCACGCGCTCAACGAGATCAAGGCCGAGAAGCTGCCGGGGGTGGCCAGCCCGCTCGCCTTCGCCGGCGAGGCCGAGGTGATGGCCGCGGCCGGCTGCAAGCCCGGCTCGCTCGGCCCGGTGGGCCTGAAGGTGCCGACCATCGTCGACCACGCCGCCGCGCAGCTCGCCGACTTCGTCTGTGGCGCCAACGAGGATGGCCGGCACCTGACCGGCGTGAACTGGGGCCGCGACCTGCCGGAACCGCAGACGGCCGACCTGCGCAACGTGGTGGAGGGCGACGCCAGTCCCGATGGCCAGGGCACGCTCTCCATCGTGCGCGGCATCGAGGTCGGTCACATCTTCCAGCTCGGACAGAACTACAGCGCCGCCCTGCAGATGACCGTGCTCGACGAGGGCGGACGCAGCATCACCCCGACCATGGGCTGTTACGGCATCGGCGTCTCCCGCGTGGTGGCCGCCGCCATCGAGCAGAATCACGACGAACGCGGCATCATCTGGCCCCAGGCCATCGCCCCGTTCCAGGTGGCGCTGGCGCCCATCGGCATGCAGAAGTCCCAGCGCCTGGCCGAAGCCGCCGAGGCCCTCTACCAGCGCCTGCTCGACGCCGGCTTCGACGTGCTGTTCGACGACCGCGGCGCCCGCCCCGGCGTCATGTTCGCCGACCTCGAACTCGTCGGCATCCCGCACCGCATCGTACTCAGCGAGCGTGGTCTGGACAGCGGCGAACTCGAATACAAGGGCCGCCGCGACGCCGAGTCCAGCCAGGTACCGATGGACGGGATCGAGGCCTTCCTGCGGGAAAAACTGGGGGAGGCGTGAGGCGTGAGGGGATAGGCGTCAGGCGTGGGTGCCGTGTGATTTAAAGGCGTTTTAGCCACAGAGGGCACTGTGGAAGTCGCAAGTCTCAAGTCTCAAGTGACAAGTCGCAAGGTACAGTCTTTTTTGGCGGCCATGGGCCGGCCTGTGCGTTAGAGCCACAGAGGGCGCCTGGATTTTCACGCCTCGATCGGCGCCACCTTCAGGATCTCCTCGACCGTCGTCACGCCGGCCGCGACCTTCTTCGCGCCGTTGATGCGCAACGGCTTCATGCCGGAGCGGATGGCCTCCTGGCGCAGCGTGTCCATGCCCGGTGCGGCAGTGATCAGCTGCTTCAGCCCCGGCGTGACAGACATCATTTCGTATACACCGACTCGCCCGAGATAACCGGTCTGCCGGCACTCCAGGCAGCCCTGAGGCTCGAAGGCGCCCTGCGGCTCCGCCACCTTCCAGGGCGACACCAGCGACTTCCACAGGGCCGTATCCACCGACATCGGCTGCTTGCAGTGGGGACAGAGCGTGCGCACCAGCCGCTGGGCAAGCACGCCGAGCAGGGTGGCACTGATGAGATAGGGCGGCACCCCCAGGTCCAGCAGCCGGGTGATGGCCGCCGGCGCGTCGTTGGTGTGCAGGGTGGAGAACACCAGATGACCGGTGAGCGCCGCCTGGATTGCCATCTCCGCGGTTTCCAGATCGCGAATCTCGCCGATCATGATGATGTCCGGGTCCTGGCGCAGCAGCGTGCGCACACCACTGGCGAAGTCCAGGCCGATGGCGTGGTGCACCTGCATCTGGTTGAAACTCGGCTCCACCAGCTCGATCGGATCCTCCACCGTGCACACGTTCACCTCGGGCTGCGCCAGCGCCTTCAGGGTGGAATACAGTGTGGTGGTCTTGCCCGAACCGGTGGGCCCGGTAACGAGGATGATGCCCGACGGCTGATGGATCAGGTCACGCCACTGCGTCTCCTCGGCGGTGGAGAAGCCCAGCGCCTGGTAGTCCTTCACCAGCACGTCCGGATCGAAGATGCGCATCACCAGCTTCTCGCCGAAGGCGGTGGGCATGGTGGACAGGCGCAGCTCCACCTCCTTGCCTTCCGGGGTCAGCGTCTTGATACGACCGTCCTGCGGCTTGCGCTTTTCCGCCACGTCCATGCGGCCGAGGATCTTGATGCGGCTGGTCACTGCCGCCATCACCTCGGGCGGCACCTGGTAGACGAGATGCATCACGCCGTCGATACGAAAACGCACGTTGCCCTGCCGGCGGCGCGGCTCGAGGTGAATGTCGCTGGCGCGCTGGTCGAAGGCATACTGCAGCAGCCAGTCGACGATGCTGACGACATGCTGGTCGTTGGCGTCGAGCTGACCGCGCCGCCCGAGCTCCATGAGCTGCTCGAGATTGTGGATCGCGTTGGCGGCCGGCTGACCCTCGCCATGGCTCGCCCCCTTGACCGAGCGCGACAGCGAATAGAACTCCAGCAGGTAGCGGCGGATATCATCCGGATTCGCCACGACGCAACGAATGTCCTTGCGCAGGATCTCGCGCAGCTCGTCCTGCCATTCCGTGACAAAGGGATTGGCGGTGGCGATCACCACCTCGCCCGCATGCACCTCCACGGCCAGGATCTGGAAACGGGCGGCATAGGCGTAGGACATCACGCCGGTCACCACAGGCACGTCGACCTTCAGCGGGTCGATGCGGTAATACGGCAGGCCCGCCTGCTCGGCCAGGCGCCGCGTCAGGAAATCCTGCGTAATGACGCGCCCCGGCTCGTCGACGAAGCTCCAGTTGCGCTCGGCGATGATGCTGAACGGGTGCTTCTCCTTGCGGTCTCGTGGCAGCACCACGGCATTCAGCGTGCGCGCGCGCTCCGCATCCAGCACACCCTCGGCCACCAGCTCGTCGAGCAGACTCGCAAGCTCGAGACGCTGGCCGGAAAGATGCCGTTCACCCGGGTTCAACATTCAACACACCCCTGAATCATCAACGTGTCTCAAAGCCGTCCACCCCCGGGTCCTCGGCCAACGATTCCTCGATGCCGGTCACCTCGGCCAGCCGCGGCCCGTCGTGCAGCCAGGCCTTCAGGACACCGAGCGAGGCGGCCGGGCCACAGGCGATGACCTCGACGCGCCCGTCCGGCAGGTTGCGTGCATACCCCGTCAGGCCGAGTTCCAGCGCCTGCTCGCGGGTGGAGGCACGGTAGAACACGCCCTGGACCCGACCACTCACCAGAAAGCGCTTGCAGCTTCGCATGTCCGTGTATCCGCCGTTTGCGTAAGGATCCAACATACAAACAAAAAGGGGCCCTCACAATGGAGGGCCCCTCGAACCGACTAGCGACTGTCAGTTTGCCAGCGAGCGCTTAGCGCGCCAGGTAGGCCTTGTCGCTGTCCTCGACCACACCGATGCTCCAGGCACCGCGGGTCTTGGCATGGTTGACGGCGGCGTCAACAGCAGCGGCGCTCGGGTTGCGGTCGATGCTGAAGGTCTGGCCCGGGTAGATCAGGTCGGCGTCCTTGATCTGATCCGAGTTGGCCTTGTAGATCAGCGGCCACTGGTACGGGTTGCCGTAGACGCTGCTCTTGCCGGCGATGTTCCAGAGGTTGTCGCCACGCACGACGGTGTAGCTCATGCTGCTGGCGGCCAGGGCGGCCTCGAGGCGGCTGGCCAGGTCGTAGGCTTCACGACCCTGCTGGGCGGCATAGGCGGCATTGGCCTGGGCCAGCAGGTCACGCTGGTCGGCGGTCAGGCCGCTCATGGCATTCAGCTTGTCGAGCTTGAACTTGGCCTGCTCGAGGTAGTACTGATCCTCGGCGATGGCACCCTGTTCCTGCGCCTTGCGGGCCAGCTCGATGGCGGTGGCGTAATCGCCGGCATCGTAGGCGGCTTCGGCCTCTTCGATCAGCTTGGCCATGTCGCGCCACTCATAGCCGACTTCTGCGGCACGCTTCTGGGCGGCCTTGGCATCGGCGATCGCCTGCTCCGCCTCGGCCTTCAGACCGGCATCCGCATCACCGGTGGTCGCACAGCCGGCAGCCAGCACGACAGACAGCAGTCCGATGGCAAGCAGCCGAAGGAAATTGATTTTCATGGTAAGGACTCCCAATGGTTTGTTGTTTTCCGGAGATTCTTGAATTGAGCCTGTTGAAACGCTAGCACCGTGCAAAGAAAAGTGTCAAGAAAGGCATCAGGGGTTTGAGGTATGGTTCACAGCCTCGGTACGCGCCGTGAGTGCCGCCGCCTTCGCGGCCAGCGCGCGTTCACGCGCCAGGGCATAATCACCGCGGTTCAGCGCGTCCTCGGCGGCGCGCATCAGTTCCACTGCCCGAGTATAGCTGTCCTGTGCGTCGCGTGGGGCGCCAACCTCTTCCGCCGCCTGCAGGGCCTGGCGCGCGTCGCTCATTTCCTGCACGGGCGCGCCGACGCAGCCGGCGACGAATACCGCGAGCAGGAGGACTGCGACAAGATAAGGCTTGATGATCTTGGTAAGATGCATGTTGTTTGCTGCCGGCACCGATCAGGGAATTGTTATGGTGTAGCCATGCTGATCTGATTACCTCAACCTAACACCCCCTCCGAGGGGCGTCAAGCCGCAAAACCCCTGAAATATGAAGCGCCTAGAGGACGAATTGATGACGGCTTCTAAAGACAAGGTACGCATCTACCACAACCCGCGCTGCTCCAAGTCGCGCGCCACGCTGGAACTGCTGCGCGAACGCGGCATCGACCCCGAGGTGATCGACTACCTCAAGACCCCGCCCAGCCGCGAGGAACTCGAACAGATCCTCGACCGGCTGGGTATGGAGCCACGTGAGCTGATGCGCCAGAACGAGGACGAATACAGGGAAGCCGACCTGGATGATCCCGGGCTGACGCGCGACACGCTCATCATCGCCATGATCCAGCGACCGAAGCTGATTCAGCGTCCCATCGTGCTCGCCCACGGCAAGGCCGCCATCGGCCGTCCGCCCGAACAGGTGCTGGAGATCCTCTGACCATGAGCGAGATCCTGGTACTTTATTACAGCCGCAGCGGCTCGACCGCCAACATGGCCCGGCAGGTCGCGCGCGGCGTGGAAGAGGTCGACGGCATGCAGGCGCGCCTGCGCACCGTGCCCCCGGTCTCTGCCACCTGTGAGGCGGTGGACGACGAGATCCCGGCCGAGGGCCCGCCCTATGCGACGGTCGACGACCTGAAGGAATGCACGGGCCTGGCGCTCGGCAGCCCCACGCGTTTTGGCAACATGGCCGCGCCGCTCAAGTACTTCCTCGACCAGACCAGCGCCCTGTGGATGTCCGGCGGACTGGCCGGCAAGCCTGCCGGGGTGTTCACCTCCACCGGCACGCTGCACGGCGGCCAGGAGAGCACCCTCCTCGCCATGATGCTCCCGCTACTGCACCACGGCATGCTGCTGACGGGCGTGCCCTACACCCAGCCGGAGCTGGTCTCCACCACGACCGGCGGCACGCCCTACGGCCCCAGCCACGTCGCCGGCGCCGACGGGGACAGCGTCCTCACCGCCGACGAGCAGGTCCTGTGCCGGGCGCTCGGCCGCCGGGTGGCGCAGACGGCCAGGGCCCTGGAAAGGGGACGCGCATGAACCCGGTGCGCCTGACCTACGTCCTCGCCCTGGGCGGCTACATCGGCCTGATCGCCACCATACTGCTCTGGAATCTCCTGTGGCGGCCGGCAGACGGGGTCCCGCTTTACATCGTGCTGCCCTTCCTGCTGATCCCGCTGGCCATCCCGCTCCCCGGGCTGGTGCGCGGGCGACCCTATACCCATGCCTGGGCAACCTTCGTCGCGATCTTCTATTTCCTGGTGGGGATCTGGGTGGCCGCCGACGGCGAGAGCCGCTGGTACGGCACGGCGATCGGGATCTTCAGCGTCGTCTGGTTCACGGGCTCGATGTTCTTCACCCGGGCCAAGGCGCGCGCCCTGCGTGGCGGTCCGCCGCCGAAGCGGTCACGACGCCAGTAGCTGGCGAATGAAGGGGATGGTGACGCGACGCTGCTCGGCCAGCGTCGCGCGGTCGATGTGGTCGAGCAGCCCGATCAGCGAACCGAGATCGCGCGGGCAGTTGTTGAGCAGGTAACGACCCACCTCGTCGGGCAACTCGAAACCACGCCGTTCGGCGCGCCGCCGCAGCACCGCCAGACGGTCGGCGTCGGACAGCGGCTGCAGGCGGAACACCGCCCCCCAGGACAGCCGCGAGGCCAGGTCGGGCAACCGCACCCCCAGGCCCGCCGGCCCCTCCGCGGCGGCGAACACCAGGCTGTTGCCCGCGGCGCGGCTGGCGTTGACCAGGTTGAACAGCCCCCGCTCCCACGCATCGTCGCCTGCCACCGCCTGCAGGTCGTCGATGCACACCAGCGCGACCTGCTCCAGGCCTTCCAGCACGCCCGCGCCCACGCCCGGCATGTCGCGCAGCGGCAGGTAACTGGCGGTCAGCCCGGCCTGGTTGGCAGCGTGACAGGCCGCCTGCAGCAGGTGGCTCTTGCCCGCGCCCGGTGCGCCATACAGGTACACCTGCGCCTCGCCGCCACCGGCGGCCTGCTGCTTCAGGGTCTCCACCAGCGCGGCGTTGTCGCCCGCGACGAAACCATCGAACACGGCGCCGTCGTGCAGACCCACGTCCAGCACGAGCTGACGCGTGGCGGCCGGCGCGTTCATCCCCCGGGCGCCTCCCCGTCACTGTAGAACCGGCTGGCGCGATAGCCGGTGTCGACGTGACGGAGGACCACCACCAGCACCGCGGCCACCGGCAGGGCCAGCAGCACGCCGAAGAAGCCGAACAGCTGGCCGCCGGCCATCACGGTAAAGATCACCGCCACCGGGTGCAGCCCGATGCGATCGCCGACCAGCAGCGGGGTGAAGGCCACGCTCTCCAGCACCTGCCCCACGCCGAATACCGCCAGCACCCATAAAAGCGGCAGCAGTTCACCGGCCTGCAGGTACATGGCCACCCCGGCCACCACGATGCCGACGATGAAACCGAGATAGGGCACGAAGCTCACCACGCCCGCGAGCATGCCGATGAGCAGGGCGAACTCGAGGCCGATGAGCCAGAGACCGACCGAATACACCGTGCCCAGCGCCACCATGACCGAGAGCTGGCCGCGCAGGAAGGCGCCGAGCGTCTCGTCCGACTCGCGCGCAATGATCGTGATCGCGGGTTCGACGTGGCGCGGCAACAGGTCGTGCAGCCGTGCCACCAGGCGATCCCAGTCGCGCAGCAGATAGAAGGTCACCACCGGAATCAGCACCAGGTTCACCACCCAGCCGGCCAGCGCCATCCCCGAGGAGGACACCGATTTCATCACCCAGGCGGCGACACCGCCGGCCTCGCGCCAGTGATTGAGCACCGCCTGCTTGATGGAATCCATGTCCAGCGTCCCGGCGTCCACGCCGAAGGTGTGCTGGACCCAGGGCACGACCCGGGTGCTCACCCAGTCGAGATAGCTCGGTAACTTCGCGATGAAGGCGGAGAGCTGAGCCTCGAGCAGCGGGATCAGGAGCAGCGCAACCAGGGCGACCGACAGGAACAGGAGCAGGAATACCACAGTCACCGCCAGGGTGCGCGACAGACGCAGCTTCTCCAGCCGGTCCACCAGCGGATCGCCCAGGTAGGCCAGCAGGGCGGCCACCACGAACGGTGTGAGGATCGGCGCCAGCAGGTACAGCAACCCGCAACCGATCAGCCCGACCGTGAGATAGAACCAGGTTCGCGAATCACCCAAGACCACGTCGCACCTCCGTTGCCCGACGACTCCACACCAGTACGTAATGCACCCCGCTGGCGAAGGTGGTCACCACCATCAGGGCCGCCAGCCCGAGGACCAGTCCCTCATCGAGGGGGTACCAGGCCAGATGCAGCAGCACCAGCAGCACCAGCGCCACCTGCACCACCGTGTTGAACTTGCTGAGGGCGCTGGGATGCATCTCCAGGCGCCGTGTGACACGGTGATACAGCAGCGCGCCGAGGATGATCACCACGTCACGCACCACCACCAGGGCTGCGATCCACCAGGGCAGATGGCCCTGCAGGCCCAGCAGCAGGTAGGTCGTGATCATGAGCGTCTTGTCGGCCAGCGGATCCAGGACGGCACCGAGCTCGGTGCGCCAGGCGAAGTAACGGGCCAGGAACCCGTCGATGCCGTCCGACAGGCCGGCGATGAGAAACAGCAGCAGCGCCCAGGCGTATTCGCCCTGGACGATCAGGACCGCCACCGGCGGCACCAGCAGGAACCGCAGGATCGTGATGAGGTTCGGAATCTGCTCCGTCTTCACCGCAGCATCCGGAACTCGAGCTGTCCGGCCGCCGCATCACGGGACTGGCCCGGCAGCCGCGGGGCCGCGGTCCGGCTGTCCTGCGCCAGCACGTTGCCCAGCATCACCAGGCGCTCGAGGTCCCGCGGATCGCCGCGCAGCTGCACCAGCACCTCGACGTCATCGCCCCGCAGGCCGAAGGGACGCGCGAGGGCCACGGGCGACAGGCCCTGCAGGTAATCGACCACGCGGTTGAGCTCGGCATGGGTGCGCACGTCCCGCACATTGACCAGGATGCCCTGGGCCATCTCCGCGAAGCGGTCCGTGGCGGTGCGTCGCGCCAGGGTATCACCCAGCTCGTGCAGCCCCTCGGCCAGCGCCGCCTCCATGCTCGCGCCGCGGCTCGTCCAGGTCGATGGCTGGGCACCCTCGGCCAGCGTCCAGCGGGCCTCCCAACCGCCGGAGAGCGGCGCGACCTGTGCGATCAGGGTGGCCTCGGGGCGGTAGCGCCGGGAGGCCTCGTGCACGGTCTCGTGAAAACCGCCGGTGATGTCGGCGAAGGTCACGCGTGACTGGTCCTCGACGTCCAGCAGCGGATACAGCAGGGGCAGGCCGCGCTGGGCCGCGACCGCATCCAGCGCGCGGCGCGCCGGTGATGAGCCGTCGCCGCCCACCAGGTAACGGTTGCCGCGCTCGGTGACGGCAAGCCACACCAGCACACCGGGACGATCCCGGCCCCACACCGGCAGCCCGCGCTCCGACACCGCCCGTTCCAGCGCCGCGCCGTCAAAGGTCACGCGCAGCAGGTAGGGCCGCCGCTCGTCAGCGCGACTTTCCCCGTACTCGAAGCGCTGCACATAGCGCGAGGCGGTGTCGAGCAGGGAGTCCAGACCGGCGTACGGCTCGATACTGCGCGCACCGATGACCCGCGCCAGCACCTGCGAGAGCCCCTCCTTGAAGGCCTCCTGCCGTTCGGGCCGGTCGCGCGTGGTCACGGGCACCTCGACGGTATAGAGGTTTTCCACGGGGACGGCCAGTGCCGCACCGGGCACCGCGAACAGGAGCAACAGCCAGGCGAGACTCAGCCGCCGCCCGACCCACAGAAGCTGGTACATACGCATGGGATTACGGATCTCCGCCGTTAACAATCGAGGCGTACGATAACATACAATAATGGGCCACAGACCAGCCTCGTCGGTTTACACCCCGACGGCCGGCGGCTACCATCAACCGCTTTTTCGCGAGCCCAGATCGCCATGTCCGAAGCCAACGACAAGCCCTCCCTGAGCTACCGCGACGCCGGTGTCGACATCGACGCCGGCGCCGCGCTGGTCGAACGCATCAAGCCCCACGCCAAACGCACCCGGCGCCCGGGCGTGCTGGCCGGCCTGGGCGGCTTCGGCGCCCTGTTCGAGCTGCCGCTGGACCGCTACCGCCAGCCGGTGCTGGTCTCCGGCACCGACGGCGTCGGCACCAAGCTCAAGCTCGCCATGGACATGGGCAAGCACGACACCATCGGCATCGACCTGGTCGCCATGTGCGTGAACGACATCGTCGTCACCGGCGCCGAGCCGCTGTTCTTCCTCGACTACTATGCCACCGGCAAGCTGGACGTGGACGCCGCCACCGACGTGGTCAAGGGCATCGCCGATGGCTGCGAGCAGGCCGGCGCCGCGCTCACCGGCGGCGAGACCGCCGAGATGCCCGGCATGTATGCCCCGGGCGACTACGACTTGGCCGGCTTCTGCGTCGGCATCGTGGAAAAGGACGGCATCATCGACGGCAGCCAGGTCGCCCCGGGCGACGTGCTCATCGGCCTGGCCTCCTCCGGCCCGCATTCCAACGGCTACTCGCTGGTGCGGCGCATCCTCGCCCACAGCGGCGCGACACTCGCCGACGCCTTCGACGGACGCACCCTGGGCGAGTGCCTGCTGGAACCGACCCGCATCTACGTCAAGCCGCTGCTGGCGCTGATCGAGAAGCGGCCGGTCAAGGCCCTGGCCCACATCACGGGCGGCGGCCTGACCGAGAACCTGCCGCGCGTGCTGCCGGCCCGGAGCGTGGCCGCGGTCGACCCCGCGAGCTGGACCCGCCCGGCCGTGTTCGACTGGCTGCAGGAGGCCGGCAACGTGACGGACGCCGAGATGCTGCGCACCTTCAACTGCGGCATCGGCATGGTGGTCGTGATCGGTGCCGAACATGCCGCCGCCGCCTTGGACCACTTCGCGGAAAGCGGCATCGACGCCTGGCAGATCGGCGAGATCCGCGGCGGTGCGGCCGACGAGCCGAGCGTCGAATACCCCGGATGACGGGAACGCCCGCCTCCATCGTCGTCCTGGTCTCGGGCGGCGGCTCGAACCTGCAGGCCATCCTGGATGCCTGCGCGCGCGGCGAGATCGCCGGCCGCGTCACCGCCGTGATCAGCAATCGCCCGGAGGCCAGGGGCCTGGAACGCGCGCACCGGCACGGGGCGGCCGCCGAGGTGGTCGAGCACGGGCGCTTCGAGAGCCGCGAGCACTTCGACGCCGCGCTGATGGCCGCCATCGACGCCCACCGGCCCGACCTGGTGGTGCTGGCCGGCTTCATGCGCATCCTCACGCCCGGCTTCGTCGCCCACTACGCCGGGCGGCTGCTCAACATCCATCCCTCGCTGCTGCCGGCCTACCGCGGGCTCGACACCCACGCCCGCGCCCTGGCCGACGCGGTCAGCGAGCACGGCGCCTCGGTGCACTTCGTCACCGGCGAACTCGACGGCGGCCCGGTGATCCTGCAGGCCCGCATCCCGGTGCAGGCCGGCGACACCCCCGCGGCGCTGGCCGCGCGCGTGCTGGAAAAGGAACACCTCATCTACCCGCTGGCGGTGCGCTGGTTCTGCGCCGGCCGGCTGCGCCTGGCGGACCACCGGGTGATCTTCGACGGCCGGCCGCTGGCCGCGCCGCTGCGCCTGGAAGACCCGGCGGTACAGGCCGAGCTCGCCGACCCCGTCGTCAGTCGCCACGCCGGCCCCGGCCTGTAGAGCCCCGGCCATCCCCCGACAAACCCGCAAGACCCACGCGAGCAGGACCATGACCGAGACCAACAACCACTTCGACCTGGCCGTGATCGGCTCCGGCCCCGGCGGCTACCGCGCCGCCATCCTCGCCGCCCTGCGCGGCCTGTCCGTCGCCATCATCGAGAAGGCCGACTGGGGCGGCTGCTGCCTCAACCGCGGCTGCGTGCCGAAGAAGGACTGGTACCACACCGCCCGCCTGGTGGCCGCCAACCGCCACTTCGCCGGCCGCGGCATCAGCGGCGAACTCACCGCCGACATGGACAAGGCCTGGGACCACCAGGAAGCGGTGGTGCAGACCGTGCAGGAGAGCTACGTCGACTACATGAAGCGCCTCAAGGTCACGAGCTTCGAAGGCCACGGCCGTTTCATCGACGCCACCACGATCGCCATCGACGGCCAGGATGGCACCCGGGAGATCAGCGCGAAACACACCATCATCGCGACCGGCGGCACCGCCTACATCCCGGAGGGCTTCGAGGCCGTGCCGGGCAAGGTGCTCACCAGCGACATGCTGTTCGACGAGCGCCCGCCCAGCGGCAAGCGCGTGGCCATCATCGGCAGCGGCGTGATCGCCACCGAGTTCGCCTACATCTTCTCCCTGCTCGGCAAGGAGGTCGTCTGGCTGGCGCGCTCGCCCATGCTGCGCAAGATCCCCTTCAGCCCACAGGCCATGGGCACGCTCAAGTCCGCCCTGGCGACCCACGGCATCGAATTGCGCCAGGGCTGCCGGTTCGAGTCCATCGACACCACGGGCGATGGCGTGACCATCCACCTGGGCGATGGCGAGACCGTGGAGGTCGACTGGGTGTGCCTGGGCACCGGGCGCGTGCCGCACACCGAGGGCCTGGACCTCGACAAGGCGGGCGTGGAGACCGACGCGCGTGGCTTCGTGAAGCGCAACGACCAGCTGCAGACCGCCGCGCCCAACATCTATGCCATCGGCGACGTCGCCAGCGAGTGGATGACCGCCAACCACGCCCTGTCCGACGCCACCATCGCGGTGGACAACATCATCGACGGCAACACCCGCAAGCAGGACAGCCTGTGGGTGCCGCTGGTGGTCTACAGTGCCGTGGAGCTCGCGCGCCTGGGGATGGACGAAGACATGGCCGAGGACGAGGAACTGGAGCCGGCGGTGGGCTTTGCCGCCTTCGAGACCAACCCGCGCGCCATGGGCCAGGACGAGACCGAAGGCTTCGTGCGCCTGATCGGCGACATGGACTCGGGCGCCCTGCTCGGCGGCGAGATCATCGGCGCCGACGCCGGCGAGATCATCCATCTGCTCTCGCTCGCCCCCGACCGCGACACCGCACTCAAGTGGCTGGCCAGCGGCACCTACAACCACCCGGCCCGCGCCGAGGAACTCCTCAACGCCACCGAGACACTGGCGAGCAAGTGGGGACTGGCGGACGAGATCTTTGGGGGAGCGTGAGGTGTGAAAGTCTAATCGCCACAGAGGACACAGAGGACACAGAGGAGGTCGCAAGTTGCAAGTCGCAAGTTACAGTTTTCTGGCGGCCACGGGGCGACCTATGCTTCAGAGCCACAGAGGGCACAGAGGAAGAACATGACCCGATTTGTCTCTATGCACTTGTGGCCACTAGTAACTTGCCACTAGTAACTTGCCACTAGTAACTTGCCACTAGTAACTTGCCACTAGTAACTTGCCACTAGTAACTTGCCACTA
>OMKS01000318.1_pt1 | contig 45073 bp, 42 predicted proteins | sample 1674721 | NCBI WGS metagenome assembly OMKS01 (sample SAMN06264996, study PRJEB25208) | sediment metagenome | isolation source: hot spring sediment | place: USA: California | collected 2014-09-02 | reverse complement strand
TTTCAAGCAGAAGACGGCATACGAGATCTAGTACGGTCTCGTGGGCTCGGAGATGTGTATAAGAGACAGGCCTCAAGGCTATGCCGTCTTCATCAAAGTATTTCACATAGGTGAGCTTGCCGTCGAGAAACATGGGAATATCGATGGACATGCAGTGAAACCGGTGTGCGATCACACCTTCTCCCTCTACAGCCTCCCCGCCATGAGTGTGAAAGATGTCTATGGAGTCTGTCTCATCAAGGAGTGTATCGTGGGCAAGCCTTGCCAGCAGGTTTGTAGCACCAGGAGAACTCCCCATGCCGATAAGCGCTGTTATACCCGCCTTTTTCGCGTCCTCATCCATCCCCAGTATATCAAGGGTGACATCGACATCGTCACAGATATCGACATAATTGATTCCGCTTTCTATCACAGTCCCCAGTATGGTCTTTACTGTCAGGTAAAATGGACCCACGCAATTCAGGACAACGTCTGATCCTGCTATGGCTTTTCTGATGCTTCCAGGATCTGTTGCATCCATCGGCACGGCCGAGACCTTGCCCGAAGAGATTTCCCTGACAAGATCCTGCGCCCTGTCCATATTCATATCGCCTATCACCACGGATGAAAACATATCCTGGGCAGCAAGGGTCTTTACTGCCACACTGCCGACTGCACCCGAACCTCCAAGCACGATAACCTTAACCATTAACTTGACCTCCCAATTATAAACGCTGTTAAATTTAACATTGTTCATTATTAATTGTCATGTCAAGCATTTTCCATGAATGAAGCACCTCGCCGCAAGCTTTAGAGGTATCAAAAACTGTTTTATCAATACTCCCTCACCCTGGCCCTCTCCCCGAATGGGAAGACAACTCAGAGCGCTGCAAGCAGAGAGACACCCTTTGAATAAACCAGGATTATTCCTTACCTTGCATCAGCAAGCAACTTCACCAGATCGTCAATAACCTGCGAATATACCTTCTCGGCGCTGGGGACAACATATTCGATCATATCACTGTTGAAAAGAGAAATCATCCCATGCAGCGTACTCCACACCCTTACCATGTTCTTCAAAACCGTCTCCTGCGTCAGGGCATTATCACCGCCAACAAGATCACTCAATGCGTTCATGGCAAGACGGGCTATCTCCATGGAAATCCGATATTCTATCTCTGAAAGCTTCTCATATGGGGTCCCTATGTAATCTCGGTACTTCGGGGTTGTCCTGATAAACATGATTTCATAATAAGCACTGTTTTCCCTGCCGAATTTCATATAGGAATCCATCATGCATCGGGCTCGCACGACCGGATCATCACTCTGGCAATATGCCTGTTCCAGGCTTTCACGAAGCCTCTCAAAGCCCATGATTACAATGGTAATGTACAACTCGTCCTTGTTTGCAAAGTAGTTGTAGATATTGGGCGCCGTCATCCCGATCCGGGAAGCGAGCTTTCTCATGGTCAGCGCATCAAAACCCTGGTTGATTATGATTTCCACAGCAGCATCGAGAATCCTGTTACGTATCTGCTCCAGCTCGTCTGGTCTCCTTGCTGTCTTCATGGCAGGAAAACTTAACTTTGTTCAGACATGAAGTCAAGAGCATACGCATCCATTCTCTCTACGGGAGTCATCACTGTTCAAGCAGGATTCTTCCAAGCTTTCTCTGCTTGATATTGGCCACATTAGAGGCTATACGCACTATCCGTTCCAGGTCGTTTGCCATATTATCGAATGAAGGGTCTGTATGAATGCCTGCACTCTCTACAAGGGTTTTAAACTTTGCCTGAAGCTGCACTGCAACCCTTCTGCTGAATATCAGCAGCGGAAGCAGTTCTTTTCGCCGGGGGCGGCTGTCGAGTATTCTTGCCGCCTCATAGGCAAGCATCTCCAGAACGCTTGCATCGGCACCAATCTCTCCAATCCTGGCATCAAGATCCTCTCGAAGAGGTACTGCCTGTTCTTTTATGACACGGGCAAGCGATCCGCACATCGATCTTATCCCCCCGGAGATGGGCCCCATCATCAGGGCATCCTCCACCTCCCTAAACGGCAGGGCCATATCCTCATAGGCGCTTCCATAATTCCCCAGCAGGTCTTTTTTAGAAACCTTGCATCCGTTCATGACGATACCTCCGTGATGACACGGATGGAGAAACCCCAGATCCAACGCTTCTGCGAGCATCAATCCCTGCGATTCCTTTGGAACAACAAATGCGCTGAATCGTTTCCGGTCTTGATCCTCACCTACAACAGCAAACACAATGAACAGGTCTGCAATCAACGCATTGGTCAGGAAGGTCTTCTTCCCGGAAAGGATATAGTGAGAACCTGTATGCTCGGCAGTTGTCGTCAGATATTTCGGGTGAGAGCCGCCCTGCGGCTCTGATATTGCGAGACAGGCCGTTTTCCTGCCGGCAGCCATATCGGGAAGAAATGCCCTGTGCTGCCGGGATGTTCCCTGGATAAGGATGAAAAAACGTGCTGTGAGCAGATGCATGAGCCACGCAACAGCGCATCCGAGATTGTTCCCTCCTGCAGTCAGTGCATGGCCGGCAACCGCGATGCTGAGATAATCTCCTCCTCCTCCGCCAAACTTACGGGGTATTCCGAGGCCGAGCAGGCCTTTACTACCAAGGCCTTTCCATATATCCAAAGGAAATTCCTTCTGGCTATGAAGCTCCGGGCGCGAGCCTATGAACTCTTCAGCAAAGTCAAAGGCTGATTTCCTGACCGAAAGGTTTCTGTCATTTATCGCAGGGGCCATAGTTGCATCCTCTTATATGATAATAACTCTCGGCGCCCAAGGATATGACACTCACAGAACGAGCTCCTCCACGAAACGTACGAGCTGGTTGAGATTTCGGCACGCCCTGATTTCATGGCAATAGGGCTTATAGGAATACATCTCGGAGTCCCCGATATTCCACGACTTCTCCTGTTCGGGATTAAGCCAGATCAGCCTTCGGCACTTCTCCCTCATCTCTGCAAGGATCCTGTCCTCGGGGTAATAATAGTTGGTACGGGCATCACCGATAATTATGAGTGTGGTCTTGTTGTTGAGGATATCCATATAGTCTGCCTTGAAATGACGGAATGTCTCGCCATAGTCAGTGGGTGCATGGTAGTCGATATCGACCTCCTTGAGGACCTTTTCAATGGCATTGTTGATCTCTTCGTTTTCGAATATATCGGTTACCTCTGCCAGGCCTGCGACAAAGACAAAGCTGTTGACCTTTGTAAAACATTCCTGGAGCGAATACAGGATATTGAGCATGAACCGGGCAGCCGCCCAAACAGAAGAAGATATATCGCACAGGGCCACTATCTTGCCTTTTCTTGGAGGTTTCTTCTTGAACCTGATCTCCATGGGCACCCCCTGATAGCGGTCAGCCTTCCTCAGGGTCTTCTTGACATCCAGAAAGCCCCGCTGGTTGGCGGCATAACGACGGGATACAATGTCCTTGAGTTTTCTTACCAGTCTGTCAATGATCTCACGTACCTGTTCCAGCTCTTTGTGGGTGAGCGAAGTAAACGGCCGCTCTCCGAGTTGCCTCAGATACTTCTCATGAGTCATTACCTCTTTGAGTCCATCATTATACGGCCTGGGTTCCTTCAAGAGAAGGGCATGGGCATTATCGAGCTGCCTGGCAAATCTTCGTGCCAGCTCCTGCCGGGTTTTTAATGCATAGTGAAGAGGATTATCATTGAGAAAGCGGTCTATCTCTCCTCTGACGTCGTTGAGCTGGACCATTACCTCGAGACGGCTTGCCAGAGGACCCAGATTGAATTTTCTGTCCTGGGTCATATCAAACTCCTCTGTCTGAAGCATTCTCATTATCTCCAGGAATGCCATGGGGTTGCCGGACAGAAAATCCATTATGGCCTGATGTGATCTGTTTGCGTTTGACTGTTTACCAATACTCTCGATGACATCTCCCATCTTATCAGAGACAGGGTCCGCCTCGTCCAGACTGATATCCTGGAGCATCTCATGAAAGAAAAGATGATAGAGCTGATCGAAATGCGCCTGTTCTCTCCTGCTTTTGGCAAAATTTGTCCTAAGAACAGCCCTGAACTCCACTTCATCGAGCATGTTCACCAACTCGAGCTGTGAAATACAATCGAGGACCTCCGAGGTGGAAACCCGGTATCCGGCAGTGCGGCAGCACGATACAAATCTCAAGATCGCCTTTACCATGACAGATCTCCTAGCCCACTATGCTTGCAATATTTACCTTTACCATCTCCGTGTCTGCCTTGTACTTGCATATCATATTCAGGGTATTGACCAGGACCTCGGAAGTAAGATCTTCCACCTGCAGTGCTATGAGCGAACTAGCCCAGTCAAGCGTCTCTGAAATGCACGGCCTTTTCTTGAGATCCAGATCTCTGATGCTGCGAATAGCGTCCACGATCGCCTCGGCAAGCCTGTCTGATATCCCCGGGATCTTGAGCTTGACAATGCGCATTTCCAACTCACGTTCGGGATAATCAATATAAATGTGTATGCAGCGCCTTTTCAAGGCATCGCTCATATCACGGTAATTATTGGATGTGAGCACCACGAAAGGGATCTTCTTTGCCTTCTTGGTGCCGATCTCAGGTATGGAAACCTGAAAATCACTCAAGAGCTCAAGGAGGAATGCCTCGAACTCCGGGTCTGACTTGTCCACCTCGTCGATCAGCAAGACAGCTTTCTCTTCAGAAGAGATGGCCTGAAGCAACGGCCTGGGCTGAATAAACCTCTCGGAGAAGAACGCGTCTTCCTGCGAGGCTATCCTGTCCACTGCGTCGGCAAGGGTATGAGCACCTGCGATAACATCGCCGATCTTTTCCTTTACCATCTGGGTATACAGGAGCTGCTTTGCATATTCCCACTCATATAGGGCCTTTGACTCATCAAGCCCCTCATAACACTGAAGCCGGATCAGCTGCAGATCGAGGGCCTTGGCAACCGCCTTTGCCAGTTCTGTTTTTCCCACGCCTGCCGGCCCTTCCACCAGAATCGGTTTTCCGGTTACACTGGCGAGGAAGATAACCGTGGCAATCTCCTGAGACGTTATATAATCTGCGTCTTTAAGTTTTTCATGCACATCTGCAACATCTTTGAATGTCATGCCGTTCAGCCCTTTCTGTGATGGAATCGCTGTATTATATCATACATGATCTGTGAAGATAACAACAAACCTCTTTGTTATTCCATAAAAATACCTGCGCTGGAAGATCTCTAAGAACTCTGCTTTATGGCTGTTTATGATGCGAGAACCATGTAGGGCACATAAAGATTCCTTCTTATAATACCGAAGAGTTCAACACCATACCAACAAAGGGGGAACAATCATGAAACGACTGTCTGTCTTCATTATAGGGCTTACCCTCTTCCTTTCTCCAAATGCAATGGCACAAAAGACAGTAACCCTGGCAACCCTTGACTGGCAGCCGTACGTCGGCAGCGATATGTTGGGATACGGGTTCAACGCCGAGATCATCACCGAGGCATACAAAAGGGCCGGCTACACAGTGAAGATAGAGTTCCTGGCCTGGGATGACGCGGTCAGCAAGACACAGCAGGGGGAATATGACGGATTGTTCCCGGAATATTATTCAAAGGACAGGGCTGAAGACTTTATTTACTCTGATTTCTTTTCCAATTCTCTTTTGGTATTCTTCAAGAAGAAAGGTCCCACGATAAACTATTCCTCCCTGAAAGACCTCACTCCATACAAGATAGGCATAGTAAAGGGATATATCAATACAGAAGAGTTCGATTCCGCAGCCTACCTCAACAAGGTTGAATTCGACAGTGACCTCGAAATCCTGAATAATCTGGTCAAGGGGAGCGTGGATATGATCGTGATCGACAAGCTCGTGGCACAATACCTGATCCATGGTAATCTTCCCGAGGCTGCAGACACGTTGGAATCTCTGGATCCTCCGCTCATCATTCACCCCCTGTTCATTGTATATCCGAAGAAGTTGCCGGGCTCCGATCAAAAGGCAAAAGATTTCAATATGGGACTGGATATGATCATGAAAGACGGAACTGTAAAAAAGATCATGGACAGATCAGGCCTGCAGTAACGAACAGGGCCTGCATATGATTGTACCGAGGTTCCATCGAAGGTGCCGCTGAAGTTGGTCCAGCTACGCATCAGCCCTGGGCCTGCATCGTTTATCCAGAGCAAATAACGACTCACTGCTTTGGAACAAAGAGTTCCATGTGTGGAAAATCGCTCAGGTTCTTTGCAATCCCCGCTTTCAGAAAAGAGTTGACCCAGTTGATAATATCGTTCTTTCTGATCTGGCTTCTGAGATTTCTCATCCTCTCTCTTCTCTTTTCCTGAGCCATGGTAAAGGCCTCATAAATGGCATCAGCGACACCCTGCATGTCATAGGGGTTGACCAGGATTGCATTGGGATATAATTGTGCAGCGGCACCTGCAAATTCACTGAGAATCAGGACGCAGTTCTCATCCACACTGCTTGCACAGTATTCCTTGGCAACAAGGTTCATGCCGTCCTTCAACGGCGTGATCAAGGCAATCTCGCATGTCCGGTAGTATGCGACCAGTTCCCTTCGGGAAAGAGACCGGAATATGTAGTGCACAGGGGTCCAACCAACTTCCGTGTATCTCCCGTTGATCTCCCCGACAAGCCTCTCAATCTCCTGCTTGAGCCTTTCATATTCTTCCACATCTCTCCTGCTGGGAACCACAACCTGGATAAGAGCGATCTTACGCCTCAGCTGAGGATAACGTGCCAGTGCATCATCAAATGCCTGCAGCCTCTCAGGGATGCCTTTGGTATAATCAAGACGATCCACCCCGAGAACGAGCTGTCTTCTCGGCAGGTTCTCATGGATTATCCATGCCTGGTCCGCCACCTCCTGCGAACATGCAAAATCGGCGAACTCTTTATAATCAATGCTTATGGGAAACGCCCCCACCCTGACTTCATGATCGGGCATGGCTATATTCATCACCTGCCCCCTCCCGGTAATCCTGCACTTGTGGAGAGCCCTCACACAGTCCAAGAAATTTCTCCTGTCCCGAAATGTCTGAAACCCGAGCAGATCATACTCCAGCAATGCCTGGAGGATCTCAAACCTCCACGGAAGCTTGAGAAATATATCCAGCGGGGGAAACGGCACATGGAGAAAAAACCCGACCTGGCAATACATTCTGCTTTTTCGCAGTTCACGGGCGACCAGGATAAGATGGTAGTCGTGAACCCATATATAGTCGTCATCGTCGGTATGTTCTATTACGGATCGTGCGAACTTCTGATTAGCCTTCTGATACACATCCCAGTATCTGGGATCAAAATTGCAGTTGGAGAAAAGATCATGAAACAGGGGCCACAGGATCTCATTGGAAAATCCGTAATAATACATGTCTATCTCATTCTTATTGAGATAAACGTACTTGAGCGCATACCCGCTCTGACCGGCTCCTTCCCTGATAAGATTGTCCAGACGCCCTTCATCCGGACAGTCTTCGGTCGCAATGCCCGGCCAGCCTATCCACAAACCGCCGCGGTCGCGCAGGACAGGACCCATCGCGGTAACCAGCCCCCCGGAACCGCTTTGAATGGACCATCCATCATCATTTGACCTGGAAAGAACCACCGGCAGACGGTTTGATACAACCACAAGTCTATTTGCCGCCATTTTATCCCTCATCAACGATCACGATAAACAAGATCCTTCCACTTCCCTAGAAAACTTTTCACCGATCTTATGTCTTCCAGGAATCCTCTGGCCTTGGTCTCGGGGCAATGGCCGCCGACTCTGATACCGATGCCATAGGGCTGTATCCTTTCAAACGCATCCTCATCGGTCTCATCATCTCCTATGTATACACAAAACGTATCTTCCGGCAGATCAATCAGGAGCGACTCAAGGGCATCTCCCTTGTTCCACCCTGCAGCGCGCAGTTCCAGACCGCCGTTGAATCTCCTTGCCTCAAGATGATGAGTCTTGGCATACCTCTCCCAGACAGGATACAGTTTGTCATACATTCCGGATGCTTCATCAGGAGATATGCCTCTTGTATGCAGTGCAATGCTCGCCCTTTTTATTTCAAGACAGTCCCTCAAACCTGCTTCAATACCATATCTTTGAGCCAGGACAAGACCTTCTCCCTGTCCGGGAGAGAGCTTTTTCACAACGACCTCGCCCAAAGGATTCCTGAATTCAAACCCGTGACTGCCCACCATGGTAACAGGTATGTTCCCGAGAAGTTCAGCTAGCTCGAAAAGAGATCGGCCGGAAATAATAGCAAGCACAGTATCTTTTCTGCATGAGATCTGTTCTAGAATTTCAACGATACCGTCAAGAGGGACAGCGCTCATCCTCTCTTCTTTAAACGGGGCCAGGGTACCATCATAGTCAAGACCGAGAAACTTGGATCCGGCGTCACTGAGCAGAGACCAGAAAGAGTGATCGTCTGTTATGGAGATGTCCCCTGTTTTCTTTTCATGATTCATTGTGTCTCTATCCTGTCTTGCCGCTTGAACATGACGGCAACCATAAGTGTAAGATATTCACGCAGGTGCCTTGTTATAAGGAAATTCTCAAGCACGAACCGATGAGCCTTTTCTCCCATCTTCTGAAGCTTCTCACGTCGTTTCAGCAGATAGCGAATACGAAGAGCCGCGCCTTCGGGCGTGTTTACCAGAAAGCCAGTATGGTGATTTATCACCTGAAGCCGAATACCCCCGGTGTCTCCACCTATAACCGGCTTACCCTTCCACATCGCCTCGGTCACGGTAAGCCCGAATCCTTCCCGTGTGGACTTCTGCAGAACAATATCCGATACCCTCTGCAGTGCATTGATGGTAAGATGATCGTCCGAGGGCAGCATCAGTACATGGATATCCGGATCACCATCCGCAGCAAAGCGGACCTGAGCAAGAACCTCCTCACCTTCCGGATCATCGCTTGCTCCTCCACCGGCAAGCACAAGCTGAATGGGATGAAATTCTTTGGCCAGCCGGTAGGAATGTATTACGCCGACAGGATCCTTAAACCTGTCAAATCGCGATACCTGCGTGATGATCGGCCTCGCAGGATCAAGGCCGTATTTCATGCATACCTTTTCAAGATCATCACTGCTTACATCAATATTCTTCTTGCTCAGAGGATCGATGCTCGGAGCGATAAGATAGAGGGGATGGGGCAACGGTTGAGCAAACTCGGAAAGAGACCAGATGCTGGCATCGTACTGACTGACAAAATACCGGAGATACTTCCAGACTTGACGGTAAGGATGGCTTACATCAATATGACAACGCCAGATCCATTTTCCTTTGCGTACCGGACAACTAGCGATAAGGGCAGCCGGCTGCGGATCATGAATGATAACAATATCAGCGTCTTCGAGATGCCTTTGTAATCCTTCATAATTTTCTTTAACTGTCTCTTCATAGTTTCTCAGCATCTCTTCCGATATATCGGCCCTGTTTCCCTGCAGCGCATTGTGCATGAGCTTGGTACACTGATAGAATTCCTTGTTTCCTGTTATCACTTCCCATTTCGCATTGATCCCAAGCTCCTTTTTCAGCGGTATCAGGCGATGAAGAATCTCTGCCACGCCTCCTCCCTCCTTGGTGGAGTTGACATGCACAACATTCATTCCGTCCAGGATCCTGGCCAGTTGACGCAACTGATCAATCACATCAGGACCGACAATAGCTTCATATTCAGCAAGAAGTCCTGCCATCTTAACTGCCCCTTAAATCGAAGTGTCGTGCAAACACACAGGCCAACTCCTGCCTGAGTTCAACCAGTGTGGTAAAATAAGGATCAATGATCGATATCTGTTCTTTCAAAGGCATGCAAGAATCATCGATGCCATTGAGCCACTCGGTGAAGTCATCGTTTCCGGAAGGGGTCCGTCTCCTTGCATCGATGAAATGGTAGAATATGCTTCCCACAGACATATGTGGAATCAGGCCGGCCAGCTCTTTGGGATCATAAAATCTCCTGCCGGTATCGAAAACGACAATCTGTGAACGTACAAAATAGAAACGGCTCGATGCCATTACATAGGATAGCGTCTCGCTCTCTTCCAGCCGTTCTTCAATCACATCGACGACCTCACTGCGCAGATCCTCTAGATCCTTATAATCAGTGGGGTTGATCAATGCAAGCCTCTCTGCCAGGGCTTTATCATGAATACTGTGACGGGCCCATATGGCAAAATCATTCTGGAACTCCGGGTCATCAAAACGGGGTCGCAAAAGCCCTCCCCAGAAATGATAGTATATGCAACTCTTATTTGTTGTCTGAATCCTGTCTAGCAATTCACGCAGCGTCTGTGCCTGCTGACCGGTAGAGATTGCTATCAGGGCACAATCTTTAAGGCTGAATGCCTCTGTCATAATACAACCTCATCTTTACATTGGATATGCCCGGCAAAAAAACCTCTGAATTCATCATTTTTTTGATAAACAGCACACATAATGCCTGTTGCTCATGAATAGTGCTATGATATCGAATGGTTAATTTTGTCTTTCCTATAATAATACCGATGCAATCTCCTTTGTCAAGGCGATCATCCGATCTGACAAAATGCCTCGCCTGTCAGCCTCCATATGAGATGTGCTGCCAAGCCCCCTTTTTCTTATTGTAATCACATCAAAAAGTTTTTAATCTGTGAACAGTGCTTGTGACACCGAGAATGTAATGACGGTTGAAGATGTTAAAAAGGAGGCATTAAAATGAAAAAGGTAGTTGTGTTTGTTGTGGGGGTCATATTTATCATATGCACACTTGGAACCATGGTGCACGCAGGACACGGTCATATCAACGTAAACACCGCAACATCAGAAGAACTTCAACTTCTGCCGGGCATTGGAGAATCCATCGCGCAGAACATCATTGAATTCAGACAGGCCAATGGGCAGTTCTCTTCATTGGAAGACCTGGTCAAGGTGAAAGGCATTGGCGAAGCAAAACTGAAAAACATCAAAGATTTCCTGAAACTGGAAGGAACCTCGGATTTTGACCCGACAGGGATTCCATCGAAACAGGCAAAATAGTATTAAATAAGATTATCAGTCAAAAAAAGACCGTCATGACATCAGTGATATAAAAGCGGTGCCGCTTTCGGCACCGCTTTTCCATTACGGATTGAATGTGGAAATCTTTCTGAGTTCTTCGAAAAGTTGTTCTTCTTCTTTGCTCAGATTCTTCGGGGTAACGATCTTTATCTGAGCGAAAAGATCACCTTTGCGCGCAAGCCCTTTCCCCTTCAGCCTGAGCCTCTGCCCGGACGATACGCCCTGAGGAATCTTGAGGTTGCAGGTTCCGTCCAGGGTCTGAATCTCCTTTGTAGCGCCCAGGGCCGCATCCCAGGGTGTAACCGGAACATCCATGATAATATTGTTGCCTTCGAGCCGATACTTGCCGTTCTGAGCCAGCTTTACCTTGAGGTAAAGGTCTCCTGACCCTCCAGGCCCTGCATTGCCCTGCCCTGAAAGCCGAATCTTCATGCCGTCGTAGGCACCTGCCGGGATCTTTACATTCAGCTGTTTATCACCTCCCGGCCCCTTGAGATGAATCTCCCTGGTGGCTCCTCTATGAGCATCTTCAAGAGAGATCGTCACATCGGTAGTGAGATCTGAACCTTTCGGACGGGCTGATCTTCTCTGGGAATGCTCATCCATCCCCGGATTTCCGAAAAGAGATTCGAAAAAGTCGGAAAAACCCCCACCTGTGAATTGGCCGGCACCCGTACCGAAGTCAAAAGAGAAGCTGCGCCCTGTTTGGCCTGAATGCATACCAAAAGGCTGCCTGCCAAAGATATCCTCAGACCCTGGAGGGGGCCTGAAGCTCTGTCCTTCCTGCCAGTTATTCCCGAGCGCATCGTAGCGTACGCGTTTTTCAGGATCACTCAGGACCTCATGGGCCTCATTGATCTCTTTGAACCTTTTCTCAGCATCAGGATCGTTCTTGCAGGTGTCGGGATGACAGTCTCTCGCAAGTTTTCTGTATCTCTTCTTTATCTCTTCTGGAGTTGCATCTTTTTGTAAACCCAGAAGCTTATAGTAATCTTTGTATTCCACCTCTATAACCTCGACATGACACAGAGTTTCTTCTTAGGTAGGGCTGCATGGATAATAAATCAAGAGAGAATAAATAATTCCCGGACGACCACATCTGCGCACAACATGCAAAGGTACTCAGAAACGGCTCTCTATCTGTGCGATAATAGCTTGTGGTATTCGTACAAGATCGTCAGAACAATATCCGGTATCATGTATCCTATTCAGGGCTTCATTCAGATAGTCTTGAGCAACGTCCCTGCTTTTGTGCAATATTCCGGGTTCGATATGAGAAATTATGTATTGCTGTTTCTCCACAGGAGAAGACATCCCTGAAACCGCTTTGAGAACCTCCGGCCTTTCTTTGAACAGAAACACCAGGGGGAGCGTGGATTTGCCCTCGAAAATATCGTTGAAAGGATCCTTGTTGTCATCCTTGCTCGGGGAGAGATTAATGATGTCGTCCACGATCTGAAACCCCATGCCGACAGCCCTGCCATATACTCGCAATGTATCCAGCTCTTCCTGATGAAGCCCTGCAAGAACCCCCGGCGCATATGTACAGAATTCAAAAAGGGTTGCTGTCTTCAGATAGATGATATCCAGATACACCTCGATATCATCATGAAAAGACCCGGCATACTCGAGTTCCTTGAGTTCTCCTTCTGCCATCTTCTTTATTGTCTGAACCATGGATGCAATGATATCGAGACTCCCCAGCTTACACATGGTCTCCATTGCCGAAGCAGAAATGAAATCCCCTGTCAGGAGTGCGGGTTTGTCGCCGAATACCTGGTTTGCAGTCGGCCTGGAACGCCTCATCTCCGTGCCGTCTACAACATCGTCGTGAAGAAGGCTTGCCGTATGCATAAGTTCCACCGCATATGAAAGAGGAAGGATCCTGTCCTGGGAAAGTCCCACAGCCTTTCCAATGAGCATGACCAGTTTAGGCCTGAGACGCTTGCCCCCGGCATTAAGGATATATTCCCCTATCTGGCCGGTATAGGTGGTGGAACTCCTGATAATCTCTCGGAGCTTTTCTTCAAACTCGACAAACATGATCTGACCTATATCAGAGCACACCATCAATATCAACGGAAACATCCCGTGCGCTGTATTGCATTTACCGGATCTTTTTATTGATTCTCCTGCCTGATCTTTTCAATTATCGTGGTGGTGGAGCGTCCTTCAGTGAATGGCAGCGAATAGACTTGACCACCGTATGACCGCACAACATCACTGCCCACAATATCTTCTATCTTCCAGTCTCCGCCCTTAACAAGCACATGGGGACATATCTGTCCAACAAGCTTAGACGGCGTATCCTCATCGAATATGCAGATATAATCAACACATTCCATGCCGGCAAGAACCGCTGCCCGAGAGTCCTGTGTGTTGATGGGCCTTCCGGGCCCTTTGAGCCTTGTGACCGAAGCATCTGCATTGAGCCCCACTATCAAGACGTCTCCAAGGGATTTTGCCTGATTCAGGTATGATACGTGACCCTCATGAAGGATATCAAAACAGCCGTTCGTGAAAACAATACTCATTCCTCTTTCCTTTAATACCGCAGCCCTTACCTCAACTTTATCCTTCTCGATCTGCTTTTCAAAAAGCCTGACTTCTTCAGGCCAATGCCTGGATGCCATTCGGGCAGTATACCTGCCCAATGAATGATAGGAAGGAAGGATATCCGGAAACCGTTCGTACAACTCGGCCATATGAGCCTTTACCGTTGCCCAGTCACCCCTTTGTATCGGCCCGGTCAGAGCTGATTGTCCATATTTTTCGATATTTGCGACCGTGCTTTTTATAAGCGGAACAAGATGTTCCATGGACATCCCTGATGCCTCGATCAGTTCTCGTGCCTGGGAAACAAGGCTTACCAGATAATTCGATGCGATCACAGCTGCGGTGTGATAGATTATCTTGTCCTGTTTCGCTATGGTTATCAGGCGTGAGCCGATTGAGTTCATCATATCCCGCGCTGCCCCGATTGCCTCGACTGATCCTTCTGCGGTAAACCAGCATTGCCGAACGGCCTTTTCAGCACCGGCCATATCCATAATAGATTGAAGGGGGTGCAGACTTGCCACCTCTCCTCCGCTTGAGGCAAGACTTGCAAGAAGCTCAGAGGAAAACAGCCCGCTGAAATGATAAAAGCAGATTCCCTTACATTGCGCTCCCCATATCTTGGCCATGGCTTGAGCAACATCAGCAATAACACTGTCGGGGACAGCTATGAATACAACATCCACCCCTGATGGTCCTGCCGGTAGTGTCGATATTACCGGGATATCATGCCCCAGACTCTTTGATGAAACCACCCAGACAGGTGTATGCCCTTCCTGGGAAAGCAGCCCAAGCAGAACACTGCCGACTTTGCCGAAGCCGATTATACCGAATCTATATTTCATCTATTCTGCCCTTCTTCATCAACAGGGCGTATTTGTCCCAGTCCATGGTAAACCTGAGACTGTTTACCGTCTTTTCCACAATGTCATGATATTGAGAGTGACCGACATACGCCTTCAATCTTTTCGAAATAGGGAATATCTGCTCGGAAGGGCTCCAACGGGCTTTCTCGAGTGTGTCTGCATTCAATAAACAATCATGTGTTATGGCATCAGAAACCATGGCGAGAGGTTTTTCATAAAGATCCCTGATCATGGCCTGCAGCATGCCTGTATCCACAGGGGAAAAAAACGAATACATGCGGGAATATATCTCGGAATACATACGGGAATATATTACTGCGGCATGATAGTATTCAGGTATATCAATTATGGCATCCTTGTTCAGGGTCTTTCCAAACGAATACAGCATTGCCTGCATATTCTTGAGACCGCCGAGACCGGGATGTATCTGACCGGGAAGCCTCGGTTTGTCGGAATTATATGATGCCTTGGGATCCTGAAGAGCGAGCCATTCCACCAACAGCATAGACAGTCCATCAGGAAAATCATACCCGTCTACAAAGTGCTCAGTGGGCCTGAAAACGCCCTCCCGTATAATAAGCTCGATAAGCCGGGTATCTTTATCCAGGGCATCATGGTTCACGTAGAGTCTTGAGGTGTAATTATCCTGTTTCGATATGGTTATAATGAGATTACGATAGCCTTTTTTATAAAGAATCTCGACAATACCTACCTTCTCCAGCATCTTCATTATCTGCTTCTCATCGTAAACACCCAGGAAGCGGCTCGACAAGAACAGATCGTCCTTATCTCCGAGCGGGTCCGGGGCAATGGAATAGGTTATGTCTTCCAGATATTTTGGTTCTTTTTTCGGGTGCATGATATTTGGCGTCATCCGATGATCCTTCCAATACTGGTGAATATCACTTGCGCTGCCCCGGCTCTTTTAAGCGAAGCCGATACCTCCTGCGCTGTCTGAGCGGTTGTGATCACGTCATCTACAACCAGGACATCTTTACCTTTGACTTTATCTGAGACAAATGCTCCGCGAAGATTCCCCCTCCTCTCGGATCGTTTTAACCCGACCTGACTCGGGGTTCTCCTCACCTTGCGTATGGCATTATATCTCATATCTATGCCCATATATCCAGACAATTCACGCCCGATAAGCGCAGCCTGGTTATAGCCCCTGCTCATCATCCTTGTCCAATGCAGGGGAACAAAGGTTATCATGTCCGCATGGATATCCTTTCGGATAAGCAAGTCAAACACCAATCCGGCAAGAGGTTTCTTGAATACTGTGGCATTATTATACTTGAAACTGTGAATGATATCCTTGAGAAGCCCGTCGAACACCCCGGCAGAGACCATCCGGTCAAATGAAGGCCGTCTCATCCGGCATTCTATGCATATCCCGGGAGCACCAACAGGCTTGCCGCATATATCACATATGGGTTCCGGCACTGCCAGGATCTGCGAACGGCACGCACAACACAAGCCCATCTGTACTCCAACCCCTGATCCGCATACAAGACATCTGCGGGGAAAGATATGGGTGTGAAAAGCTCCGGACATGAAAAGAGCATATCATATAAAACCGATGTTCGACAATATCCCCGGGATGTCTTGTGCAGACGTTACGAACGTCTCAACCGGATCAAAGAACCAGGTCAATAATATTTGTGATAGTTGTATTTGCGGTACTTGTATTTCTTGGCAGGAAGCTCGTCGAGTGCATTGAGAACAGTGCCTACAATCTTATCCTTGGGCAGATTATCCAGGGCCATCTTGAAATCGGATTCCTTTGTGTAACGGTATCTCGTTACCATGACAATCGCTTCAACCTGGTCAGCGATAATCTTCGGGTCCACAGTAGCCTGGATAGGGGAAGTATCTATTATCAGGAAACGGTCTGTGTACCGCTGACTCAGTTCCTCAATAAGAGAACTCATCCTTTTTGACTCCAGAAGCTCCGAAGGGTTTGGCGGGGCTTCTTTACCTGCAGGCAGGATCGTGAGCTTATTGATCGGGGTCTTGATAAGGCAGTCCTCTATTTGCGCACTGCCCTGTATGATCTCGCTGACCCCTTTTGATGGGGCATATTTAAAGAGATTATTCAAAGAAGGCTTTCTGAGATCGCATTCAACCAGCAGTACGTGCTGGTCGTCGCCCTTGGCTATGGCAATGGCCAGATTGGATGCAATGAGAGACTTGCCTTCTCCCGGCAATGCACTGGTTATCATGATGATCCTGGGGACAGGCTTGTCCTGCATATGAAACAGGTGTGTTCTCAGCTTCCTTATCTGTTCTGCTGTATATGAATACGGCATATGGTACATATAAAGGTGATCATCGAGACGCCCTGTCGTTCCTGCCTGGTTCAACGAGCCATCGTCTTTTATTTCCAAAGCCCTGGATATTTTCAAATGCTAATCCTCCATACTGATCTTGACAGGTTTTGCATACAAGAAACCCTTGTCCCTGAGTTCGCCTGCATATCCTATGGCATCGCCGCGTGAATCGAACGTACCTATGGTAATGCGGTACCAGGTATTTCTTTGTGCATCGAGATAGGGATAAATCGTTGCCTGGTATCCTTTATTCAGGAGATCCAGAAAAACCGCCTTTGCCTCGGCAACCGAATGATATGACGCAACGCTGACACTGTAGAGCACCCTCGGCACTGTCTGTACGGCCGGCATAATGATCTCCTGACCCTCATATATCAGATCGATATTTGAAAGATCAGGATTAGCCATTCTTATGGATTGAAGTATTCCGGCATCCACCCTTCCGTAATAGTCTGCAGCAAGTTCAGCGATCGTATCACCTACACTTACGGTCACGATCCTGCCTTTTTCCAGCTCCGGCTCATTCATGCTCACAGGTATGGGCGGATCATCCATTAGGGCCCCTTCATCCAGCATGGCGACATTTTCCCTGATAACCTTTCGAACAGGTTCTTGTTGAGCAACAGCAGCATCAGGAGCATGTTCCGGTTTATTTAGAACCTCTGCCTCGGCAGGATCTGAAGGCTTCTCCGGGATATCTCGCGGACTCGAGGTGACAGGCATAGAGATCTCCTGTCTGGAATCATCCTGAGAATGCCTGCCTATTGAATATACAGTCCATCCTGCTGCGACCAGGACAATGCAGATACCAGCAACAGCAGCTATCTTTGTCCATATTCCTATCCTGCTGACGGCTGCGGCCCTGAACAACGACGGCGGTGCTGTAGCGGACTTTCCATAGGTGCCCTCAAGATCCGATACGACCTTTCTCACGAGCTGAGCATTGACCTGCCTGGTGTTATCAGTAAAGGCACCTAATAGAACATTATCGCATACAATATTTATAAGTCTCGGGAATCCTTTTGAATACCGGTATATCTCTGCCAGTGCGGACACGGTAAATATGGGTTTTTCCATTGGCTCGTATCCGGCCACCCTGAGCCGGTGATCAATATAATCCCTTGTTTCATTACTGTCCAGCGGCGGGATATGGTACTTGAGCCCTATACGCTGTTTGAGCTGCCTGAGATGTGGACTCTTGAGCTTGTCATTGAGTTCCTGCTGCCCAAGAAGCATTATCTGAACCAGCTTCTCGTTGGTTGTCTCAAGATTCGAAAGCAGCCTGATCTCTTCGAGCATCTCTATTGAAAGCCCCTGTGATTCATCAACGATCAGCACTGCACCTCCTGTTGCCTTGAGGCGCTCCTCGTATTCGTGGATAAAATCCCTCGAGCGCTTCCCATCGGGCATGGAAATGGCTTCACCCAGGAGAAAATAGAGGTTCTCCACCTTGATGTGGGGGTTCTTGATCACGACCTTGGGCATGCGTGGAGGAAGCTTCAGAAGAAAGGCATTCAGGATCGTGGTCTTGCCTGTACCCACCTCTCCGGTAATAACCACGAATCCGCTCGCCTCCTTGATACCGTAGAGAAGGTGTGCAAGCGCCTCTTTATGGCCGGGGCTCATGTACAGAAATCGCGGGTCGGGCGTGATGGAAAATGGCTTAAGTTTTAACCCGAAGAATTCCCTGTACATATACGCGCCTCAGAAAGGAAGTTTTGCAGGCAGGACAACGGTTATATCGTTCATGTACGAATAAATTATGATTGCCACCCCGGCAACCGCAATAAATACGTTTATGCCCATATACATAAGAGTCCTCATCTTCCGCTTTCGCTTGTCAGCCGGTGTAAGGGCAAGGGGGACAGCAGATATGCACGAAATACCTCCGCTCCACTTTTCCAGCTGCTTGATCCCTTTGACCGTGCTGTCGACCATTTCAAGCAGAACGATAAACCCTATACCTGTGCCCAGTCCGAGGACAAGAAAGACAAAGGCTATCCTTATCAGGTTGGGGCTGACCGGGATCTCGGGCGGCTGAGCGTAGTCAACGATCCTGAACTGCTCCCCCTGCTGCCTCATCTCCATGCTCTCGGCACGTTTTGCCTCGTAGAGCCTGTCAAGTAGCCTCTGGTAGTTCTGCTGGGTGATGTTATAGTCCCTGGTGAGCGCTGCAAGCTCTTGTTCCCTTTTCGGGGTATTCTCCACCCGCTGCTGATAATACTCTATCCTTTCTTTGAGCCGATCGGAATCTGCTTTGAGTCCTTCAACCTCCATGTTTATCGTTGCAAACTGATTCCTCAGCTCAAGGACATGAGGATCGGTAACACCGGTCTCTCCGTCAGCAGATTGCTTTTCAAGATCATCGATCTGCTGCCTGAGCTGTTTGACCACCGGGTGCTCAGCGGTATATCTGGAACTTGCATTCTCCAGCTGTGCTCTCAGTTCGGCCATCCTCTGACCCCGCTGCGACATGGTGGCGCCGGGCTGATCAGTCTCTATATTGGAAAGCTGCCTCTGTATGTCCAGTCTCCTGTTCATTGCTTCGGCAAGAGACGCCTGCACTGATTCAAGACGCATCTGAAGCCCCGATATGGTGGAGATATTACTGGTAAGCTGCTCGGGGAGTTCCCCCATATACTTGTTGCGATATTCCTCGACCTGCCCTTCCTGTTGCTGCAGAAGCGTCTTGAGATCGCCTAGCTGCTTTTCCAGGAAAAGCGTCGTCTGAGCCGCCTGCCTTGCCCTGAGCTTCAGGTGGGACTCGATGAAAAAAGAGGCAAGCCTGTTGGTGACATCCGCCACTACCTGAGGATCCCGCTCCCTGAAGGTAATGGTAAAGGAACTCGTCTGGCCCCTGGCACCACCCAGGGTAACAACATCGATACGCTTGCGCATGGATGCCACCAGGAGATCCATGGACACGTTCTCGTCTCTTTGTTCCTGATACAGGTTCATATCCTTGATGATCTTTTCAAGATTCGATCGGGACATGACTTCCTGTGAGAGGGTCCTGACCCGCTCATCGATACCTGCCCCCACGGTCGATTGCACATATGAAGAAGGGATCTCCTGCGGTTGCACAAGGATCAGCGTTCTTGCCTCAAACGTCCTCGGAAGCACCACGTAGAGCCATGCTCCGATGAGCAGAAAGACACCGAGAGGTATGGTGACAAGATACCATTTCTTCACCAATGTATCGATGACACTCTGAATTTCTATGTTCTTTGCCGGTTCCGTCAATATCGTCCCTCTATAGTAATCCTGTATCGGTTTTCCCTTTCGGTTTCTGAAATCTCATAGCCATGCTGCAGATGCTCAAATGAGATGGTTGCACTGAGATACTCCACAGGGTCCCAGATAAGGGAAAAACTCCCCATGAGATCCTTTTCCTTTTCCGCATCGATATCTGCCGTGGGTTCTCTAAATCCATAAGTCCCTGTGACAGCACTTCTCAAGGTCCTCATGAACATCCTTTCCCATGAAAGAGATGCAGCTCTTGTAATGTATGTACCATATCTGTCTGTAGTAAATTCAGCGGTATAGCCCCTCGATGCCCTGACAAGAAAGACATCATAGCGGGTTTCTGTTCTCAGTTCACACTCGAAGGTATATGAACCCTGCCTGTCGTACTCTTCCATATTCAGCCAGCTGTAACCGCCGGAGATATCGATGTGAGTGTTCTGCGTCAGTAAATACCCTGCCGTAACCCTCGCATTGTAGATGTTCTCACTGGGCAGACGCCCCCTGTCCTCGTGCATATACGTGAAACCGACCCCGAGCTCCACCCTTGTTGTCACCATATATCCCCAGTGCGCGTTTGAAGTGGACACCCAGGTATTATCGCTGAGCTCATACCTATGGTAAAGATAATCATATCCCAGAGAAAGCCTTTGTCTTTGCGTCAATTGATGCGTAAGGCCGACGCTCGGCCCCTGGGTTGTGAGATTCTCTTCAGGATAAGGGTTGTTCTCGTACGTACCCGTATATCCCAGAGAAAGCAAGGTCGCGGGGCTCAACTGATAACCGTAACCGAGCGTGCCGCTCTGAATACGGGACTTCCCCAGAGGGTCATCGAGACTTTCTCTCCTGCTGGACACCCTGTATGCATAGGCGAGATCAAGGGAATGATGAGACCATGATGTCGCGGCATGGGTGTCAAATACCGCCTCGAGGGATTCTTCCTCGTCGTACTTTCTATGGTAGCTTCTTGCTATGTATCCGGAGTTTTCCCAGACCGAAGAAGGGGTTGCCGCAGAAAGGACAATGGAAGGGCCTATCAGATATATACTTTCTTTACGCTTGTCATGGGCCGTCCCGAAATAGTTGTCCGTATATTCATAGGAGGAAAACACACCGGGATGAACCTCATAGACAGCCGCGCAAAGAGGACTGCAGATGAACACCGCTGAAAGAAAATAAAATGAGACAGCTCGGGGTATCAGTTTCCTCACGGGACTATAATGGTATCTCCGGGTTTGATGGAAACATCTTCCTGCTTACCCTTGACGATACTTGTATAGCTTACCTTTCGTCTGCTCTGTTCACCGCCTTCATATCTCAGAATGACAATGCCGCCCTTGTCAGCCCATTCGGTAAAACCTCCGGCCCTGGAAATAACCTGGGTGAGATACATATCACGGTCGAGTATGTATTCACCAGGGGCATTGATCTGTCCATCGACATAAATGCGTTTGCTTCTCGGCTCTATAATGATGACTGCACAGCGAGGATCTTTTATGAACTTTGCAAGAACAATCTCTATGTCTTTCTGTAGCTTTGCAGGGGTTTTATCCGCGGCCTTGATATCTCCCACAAGAGGTATGGAGATATACCCGTCGGTCCTCACAACGACCTGCCTGGAAAGACTCTCCTCTCCCCATACCGAGATGTCGAGCAGATCGGAAGCCCCTATGATATAATCAGCATCCAGGGCCAGTGCGTTTATCGGGAGTAAAACAAACAAAAGGGCTACAAGTATATTCTTCATCGCTCATCCCTCGTCATTTTTCTATGCCGCATTCCTTTATCTTGTAAAGAAGGGCCTTATAACTTATTTGAAGCATTTGTGCAGCCTTTTTCTTGTTCCAGTTCGTTTCTCTAAGCGCCAGCAGGATCATATCCCTTTCAGCCTTGATCGAGGCCTCCTTTGCCGCTATCTTCAGCGGCATGATCTCTTTATCGTCCGAGACGAGATCAATGGGTTCCTGCTTGGTCTCCTTTATCTGTTTTCCTTGAATAAATGCCCCTCCATCCCTGAGGTATTGAAGAAGGTCATTGACATCTCCGAGTATAACCAGTCTCTTGACCTGGTTTTTCAATTCCCGAACATTTCCCGGCCAGGAATACCCGAGCAGAAAAGGATATACTTCCTCTTTATCCAGGATAATATTCTTACCGTATTTTTCATTATACGCATCCATGAAATACTCAAAAAGATATATAATATCTTCATTTCTCTCGGACAAGGGAGGGATATGTATATTGACCACATTCAGACGATAATAGATATCCTCCCTGAATATGCCCTGCTCCACAGCCTTACGTAAATCCCTGTTTGTGGCTGTAATAATCCTTACATTAACCTTGACATCCTGCTTTCCGCCAAGACGGGAGAATGTTCCTTCCTGAAGAACCTGCAGCAGTTTTGACTGTATACTCAGGTCCATTTCTCCGATCTCATCCAGAAAGATAGTACCATTGTTCGCCAGTTCGAACTTGCCCGCCTTGGACTTGTAAGCACCGGTAAAAGCACCACGTTCATACCCGAAGAGTTCTGATTCAAGAAGATCATGAGGCAGCGCGGCACAATTGACCTTGACAAAAGGCTTGTCTCTCATAGCCGAACTGTAATGAAGGGCCCGCGCAACGAGTTCCTTGCCAGTTCCGCTCTCTCCTTCGATCAGAACACTCACATCCGTTTCAGCCACCTGATCGACAAGGTCTTTGACCCGCTGCATCTTTGGACTGTTGTACATGAATTCACCGCGGAGCTCATCTATCCTGAGCTGTTTCTTCAGGCTTGAAATCTCGGTTAAGAGTTTCTTTTTCTCCAGCGATTTGATTATGGCAAGTTCCAATTCCTCTTCCTCGAAAGGTTTAACGAGGTAGTCGGTTGCCCCTGATTTCATGGCCTTGACAATAATATTCGTCTGACCCAGCGCAGACAGCATCAGAACGGGCAAATCCCCTGAAAGCTTTTTAAGTTCGCTCAGGGTCTCCAGTCCGTCCATCTCGGGCATGAGTATGTCCAGGATCACAAGTGATACTTCGGTGCCGGTACGCAGCTCATTTACTGCATCTTTTCCATTGGACACGGTAATAACATCATACCCGCTCTGACTGAGCAGTTTGGCTATATACCTGCGAATACTGTCATCATCATCTACAACCAGAATCTTGATCTTATCGTTCATTGTCATCCAAGCCCACCACTATATGATATTACTAATACATTAAACAAGTTAGCTATTCAAGGGTATTGTGATAACGAAATGTCCTCCGCCATCCGATGAACGGGCTTCCACATGCCCACCGTGAGCATGAATGATCTCCCTTGTTATTGCCAGACCAAGACCAATTCCGCCCTTTGCCCTGCCGTTTATCCCTACGAAAAAGTCGCTGAACAGCTCCCTCGCCTCTTCAGGACGGATCCCCGGTCCCTGATCAATAAACGATATCATAACACTTTCCTTGTTCAGCATCTTGTCTAGGGAATCACTTTCGAAAACCCCACTGGATACAGTAATTCTAACCTCACCGCCGTCAGGAGAGTGTTTCACGGCATTATCGAGCAGATTGCATATGGCCTGCTCGAATTTTATCGGATCAACATAAATCTGCGGTATATGCCCATTATCTTCAAATATGATCCTCACATTCTTCTCTTGAGCGCTTATCTGCATATTCCTCACAATACCGCTGATATAATCACAACTGTTAACATGTTGTTTATGCAAAGAGTTCTTTTCGGTATTTATCTTTGCAAAATCAAGCAGAGAATTACTGAAATGAAGAAGTTTCTCACATTGGGTCTCGATCTCATAGATGCTTTCCTGCTGAGATTCTGTTAGGGTTTGCTCGGTATTTTTTGATAACATACGTGCATATCCCCTGATCACGGTAAGAGGGACACGTATCTCGTGCGAAGCAACATGCAGAAAACGTGTCTTGAGCGCAAGCAGTTCTTTTTTGCTGGTGATATCCCGGACAACACCTACATAGCACTGCTCATTTTCAATAATCAGCCTTCCGATACTGATCTCCAGAAATAGCCTCTGCCCGTCCTTTTTCATGGCCTCCATCTCAAGATTGGGAACAAAAATGTTTCCGCCTTGAGGACGCAGTGCATTGGCCAGCCTTTTCACGGATTCCCTCGTGACAAAATGCCTGAAATGTTTATTTATGATCTCTTCGTTATCGTATCCCAGCATCTCCTGGAATTTCCTGTTGATAAGCAGAAACCGGCCTGACTTGATAATATATACGGCATCTATCGCCTTTTCCACCATATCCTTGTACTGGTCTTTAATCCGGACCAGTTCTTTTTCCTTGAATCGGTCGATGGAAACATCCCTGACGCACATCAGGACCTGCATGGAAGGTTTCATGGGTAGAGCGGACAGTTCCAGATTCAATATCCGGCCCTTGATCTCTACATCCATGGACAGCTCGTTCGTATCCGAGGCCAGCGCGTTCAACACCTTTTCTCCTACAAGGGGAGATACTGACTGTCCGGTGTTGAGTTTGAGCATATCTGATGCCTTCTTGTTTATAGTAGTAATCACCCCTTTGGGATCGGTAGTCAGAACACCTATGGACATACAGGTAAACACCCTGAATATGTTCTTTCCAAACTCGTTCAAGGCCTTGTCAGTCATCGAGAGTTCGGCTTTGAGCATGGTATTGATCTCCTCGACATCCCTCATGACCCTTGCATTCCTCAGGGCAAGAGCAGCCCCCGGAAGCAGTCTGTTTACGAGATTGAGATCATCCCTGGTAAAAACATTTGGCCTGGAGTGGCTGAGATTCAACACCCCGACAAGTTCCCCTCTACCGTAAATAATGGGCAGACTGAGCATGGAACCGATCTCCACATTATTCTTTTTATTCTGGTAGAGAGGCTCGGTGGATGTATCATTGATAATGATCGGTTCTTTACTGAACGCCACGGTACCGGCGATACCTTCTCCCATGGGAAAGGTATTGCCGAGAGATCTTTCCGAATAACGAGTGTTACTGTCCTGAAAGCCTTTTGCAGCCTTTATCTCGAGAAGGGTTTTGTCATAAGAGGGCATCATTATGGATGCGTTCTCAGCAACGGTCTCTTCAATAACGATATCCAGGATATAACCGGCCACTGCCTCTACATCAGGCGCGAAAGATATAGCCTCATTAATCCGCCTAAAGACTCTCAGTTCCTTATCGATCATACCGCTCCAATAATACGTTATATGTCTATCGGTTCTTTTTCTTCGCCTTCCTCGCTGCCTTCTTTTTGTTTTTACTCTTCTTAAGGTCTACAAGACTCCTCTTGGGCTGCTTGTGAATCTGTTCGTCGAACATACCTGCCATATTCGGATTCAGCCCAAGCCGCCCCATGGCCTTTTTCTTTCCGGACCCCAAAGACCGCATGAGGTTTCTCATGGTGTTGAATCTGCCGACCAGTTCAACGACCTTGTTCTTGGAATATCCACTTCCTTTTGCAACCCTAATAATACGGCTTTCATCCATGCAGTTGGGATGCTCCCGCTCATATCTGGTCATGGAGTTGATAATGGCCTCCACCCTCATAAGCTCTCGATCATCAACCTGGGCCCCCTGTGGGAGCCCCATCTGTCCCAACGGCAGCTTGCCGATTAAATCGGAAAGAGATCCCATTTTCTTCATTAATCTGAGCTGCTTGAGAAAATCATTATAGGTGAAATCACCCCTGAGAAGCTTCTCTGCATCCTCCTCAGCCTTTTTCTCATCCACAACTTCTTCAAAGTCTTTGACCAGACCGACAATATCCCCATGCCCCAGGATCCTCGATGCAAGACCATCCGGCCTGAATTCCTCGAGACGATCCAGAGATTCTCCCATACCCAGAAATTTTATCGGTTTCCTTGCTATCTCTTTTATCGAAAGCGCTGCACCTCCCCGGGCATCACCATCGAGTTTTGTAAGGATAAACCCCGAGAGATCGAGCCTGCGGTCGAATTCACCCGCCACATTGACCGATTCCTGACCGATCATGGCATCTAAAACGAGCAGGATATTCTCCGGATGGGTGAGCGACTTTATATCCTCCAGTTCGCTCATGAGGGTGTCATCGAGTATGGTCCGTCCCGCAGTGTCGAACAGGACAACATCGCACCCCCTTATCTGAGCTGCTTCCATGGCATCTTTACAGATCTGAGGAGGGGACTTGCCCGGGGCGAAGAAAACCGGAATGTCCAGACGTTTTCCCAGAACTTTGAGCTGATCGATGGCCGCCGGGCGATAAACGTCTGCAGCCACCATCATCGGTTTCCTGCCGCTCTTCTGGACAAATCGTGCCAGTTTCGCTGTCGAAGTGGTCTTTCCGCTTCCCTGAAGGCCTACCATCATTATCGCTGACACAGCTCGTTGACCGTAAGTCAAGGAGGTATCGACCGGACCCATCAGCGATACGAGTTCATCATAGCAGATCTTGACAAAATGCTGCTGGGGTGATGCCTTGAGCCTTTTACCTCCATGGGTTATCCTTGTCCTGACTATTTCTCCGAGGGCCTTTCCCCTGACACATTCAATAAATGACTTTACGACATGAAATTCTACATCAGCCTCGAGCAGAGAGATGCGTATCTCTTTTACAGCGTCGTCGATGTGCTTTTCCTGAATTACGGTTTTACCCTGAAGCAGATCCTGCGCCTTCTTGAACCCGCCCGAAATCAACTCTAGCATGATATCTTTCTCCTACACTCTACAAAAGGAAATCTATGCTATCGGATATCAACATATTCTGTCAACCATATCGAACCCATGGCCGCTATAGCCTGAACTATCCATAGAATCAGGCAGTATCCTTGGCAGGCCGGCACCATATGTTTTCAATTGCGATTCATGAGATCGCCAAGGCATCCTTAAGGATATCCTATAACATTTGTCAAGGATATAGCTATGGCAGGCATCTATCATAGATGTACGGTTATCGTGCAGAATTGTACAGATGTGTTCAATATCCGCTACAAGGTTGCATCATATCACCTGATGATCACGAATAAGTCCGCATGAACACTGCCTGACGTTGGGTAAGGAACAGCCAGAGAGCGTTGTTGACGACCTGTGCTTCAATCATCTTGATGATCGCCGGGATCATTTCCCTGTCTCGGCAAACAGTCCTGCCACTGACGAATCCAGGCTTACCTGTGATCAGGACATTTATCGAAAAAGACCCTGTCTTTTCCTGTTGTCTTCACGATCCAGTCCACCTGGGCCTCCGGTATATAGGGCTTTCCGCATACACTGCACCTGAGCATGGTGAACTCCCTGCCCCAGATCTTTCTGATGTCGTTGTCATCGGTCATTGGGATGGCCTTGGTCGGGCAAGCATAAGCACAGGCACCGCACCCGATACAGGCCTGGGACGCCTTGTGATAGGGAGTGCCGGGGGTCTTGTCGTATCCGCGTTCCTGCATGGATATCGCGCTTACGCCAACCACCTCTTCACAGACCAGCGTGCACAAACCGCATGCAATGCATTTATTGCGGTAATTATCCCCTTCGTCTACGAAAAACCTCGTTTCTTCAATGAAACACTTTTCAGCAAGCTCTCTGATAACCTCAGAGTCAGGGACCCTCGACAGGAGAAGTTCCACTACCCCTTTTCGTATCCTCTTTACCAGATCCGTGTCTGTCTTGACCTCCAAACCCTTTCTTACCGGGTAGTTGCAGGAGGTTACGAGCCTCATGCGGCCGTTCTGGTGTGCCTCCACAAGACAGACGCGGCATGAACCCCCGCTCGCTTCCACCTCGGGATGATAACACAGCGCAGGGATATCTATGCCGTTTTCCAGGGCAACATCAAGAACACACTGATCCTTTATTGCCTCAACCTCTTTCCCGTCGATTATTATCTTGATCTTTTCCATGGCATAATCCTTATTCAACCAGTACCGCATCGAACTTGCATACATCTCTGCACACATTACATTTGATGCACTTTTCCTGATCAATGACGTGGGTCTGTTTTTTCTCTCCTGTTATGCACCCCTGCGGACACTGCTTTGCGCACAATGTACACCCTGTACAGGCATCAGGGTCTATCCGGTAGGTAATCAGGCTCTTACAGACGCCTCCGGGGCAATGCTTGTCCCTGATATGCGCCTCGTACTCATCCCTGAAATATCTGATGGTGGAGCGAACAGGGTTGGGTGCAGAGGTGCCGAGCCCGCACAGCGCACCGTATGAAAGCACGTCGCACAACTCCTCCAGCACCTCGATATCACCATCCTTGCCCTTTCCTTCGGTAATGTCGGTGAGAATACGAAGCATCCTGGGAAGACCGTCCCTGCAAGGTGCACATTTTCCGCAGGACTCTTCAGCAAGAAACGAGATGAAATACTTGGCGACATCGACCATGCAGGTATCCTCGTCCATGACGATGATACCCCCTGAGCCCATCATGGAACCCGCATCCGAAAGACTGTCAAAGTCAATGGGAAGATCGAACTTGGATTCCGGGATACAGCCACCGGACGGACCGCCGGTCTGTACCGCCTTACATCCCTTGCCACCGATAACACCGCCGCCGATCTTCTCCACGAGCTCCCTGATGGTAATACCCATGGGGACCTCTACCAGACCGGTGTTGACCACCTTGCCTGCAAGGGAAAATACCTTTGTCCCCGGAGAACCATCCGTGCCGGTCTTCCTGAACCACTCCACACCGTTATTGATGATAGGTCCTACATTGGCCCAGGTCTCCACATTGTTCAAAACAGTGGGCTGTTCATAGAGCCCTTTCTCCACAGAGCGGATATACTTTGCACGCGGTTCCCCCACCTTGCCCTCGACAGACCTCATCAACGCCGAAGACTCACCGCATACAAAGGCCCCGCCGCCCCGGGTAATCTTAATATCGAAATCAAATCCTGAGCCGAGGATGTTCTTCCCGAGAAGGCCGAGCGCTGTCGCATCTGCTACCGCCTTTTTCATGACCTCGACTGCAAGCGGATACTCATCCCTGATATAGGCATACCCTTTGTGGGCACCTACGGCCCAGGCACCTATGATCATCCCCTCGAGTACGGCATGGGGATTTCCTTCCATGATGGACCTGTCCATAAATGCACCCGGGTCGCCCTCATCGCCGTTGCAGAGCACATACCTGGTTTCCGTTTCAATGGACCTGCATGATTTCCACTTTGTTCCTGCAGGAAATCCGCCGCCGCCCCGGCCTCTCAGCCCTGATTTATCGATCATATCTATAACAGCATCCGGTTCCATACCAAAGGCCTTCTCCAGCGCACTGTAGCCGCCTTTTATTATATAATCCTCGATCCGGCCGGGATCTATTCCCCGAAGATCCTTCAATACCAACTGTTTCTGATGGGAATAGAACGGGATGGTATCAAAAATGGCGGATCTCTTCTTCGTCGCAGGATCCATGTAACCGAACTTCTCGATGATCTCGCCGTTCTTGACCGTCTTCTCTATGATCTCCGGCACATCCTTGGACTTGACTTCCATGTATACGATATTGTCCCCAAAGGATACGACAGGACCCTTGCTGCAGAAACCCTGGCATCCGGTGATCTTCATGCTCAGTTCAACCTTGCATTTAAGACCCTGGGATTCAATCTCCTTCTCAAAGGCCTTAGCAACCTCCCTGCTGCCTTTTGCAAGACACGGAGTGCCTCCGCATACGTATATCACCGGGTATCCGTTCTGCCCGGAATCAAGAATCTTCGTTCTATACTTATTGAACTCATCAATTGAATGTAGTCTCTTGGTCTCCATGATTATCAACCTTCCCAAACCTTATTTATACTTCTTGAGATTCTTGACAATGTTCTGGGGAGAAGATCCCTCATAATAATCTTCATCATCCACCACCACAACAGGGGCAAGCGCACATGCACCCACACAGTTTACCGTCTGCAGGGTGAACCGCCCGTCTTTGGTAGTCTCTCCCGGCTTAACTTTCAACTCTCTGCTTAAAACATCAGCTATGTTGGTGGCACCCTTGAGGTGACATGCTGTCCCTGTACACACCTTGCATGTATGCCTGCCAGTAGGTACCAGGGACAGGGCCTTGTAAAAGGTCCCCATTGCATAGATCTTGCTGGCAGGGACACCCAGGACCTCGCTCAGCTTCTCCATGCCTTCTTCAGGCACATAGCTGAACTCTTTCTGGAAATCCTGCAATATCGCGAGCAGGGATTCCTCTGAATTTTCATAGCCCGATATGATCTTATCAATCTTTTTCTTGTCTACCGCCATCTTATGCGTCCTCTTCACATCTCTTCAGAATCTTTAAATAATCACTGTCAACCTTTGCCTGTATCTTCTCGATATCCTTGTCAGTCAGATGTCTGAACCTGCCCTGCCCCTTGAGATATTCCGCTACTGTCAGCTTCTTATACGGGGTATAGCTGATCCGGTACTTCCCATTTATCACCTCGTATAGAGGGAATACGCAGGAATCTATTGCCAGCCTTCCGTATTTGATGGCGTCCTCAGGCTGTATCCGCCACCCGGTCGGACATACGGACAGTATATGAACATATGCGCCGCCGGGCATCTCGGCAGCCCTTTTCACCTTTTCGATCAGGTCAAAGGGAAAACTCGGACACGCTGTAGCAACATATGGGATATCATGAGCCACTGCGATCTGAGGCATGTTTTTCTTCTGCGTATGCTGGCCTATGCTTACCTTGCCCGCAGGCGATGTTGTCGTGCTCGCTCCGTACGGGGTTGAGCTCGAGCGCTGTATGCCGGTATTCATGTAGGCCTCGTTGTCATAGCAGATATAGACCATGTCATGTCCGCGCTCCAGGGCACCGGACAGAGGCCCAATTCCTATGTCAGCCGTCGCACCGTCACCACCCATGGCCACGAAATTGATCTTTTTCTGAGGAATCCTGCCCTTTCTCATCATGGCCTTCATCCCTGATTCGCATCCGGAGATGACGGCTGATGAATTCTCGAATGCATTGTGAATCCACGGAACCTTCCAGGCGGTAAGAGGCAGCGGCGAGGAGATAATCTCCATACAGCCCGTTGACATAGCCACTATCGTGTCCCTGCCCAGGGCCTTCATCACATGCCGCACAGCCAGGGCCTCTGCACATCCCTGACAGGCCCTGTGCCCCGAGGTGAAGTTTTCCGACTTGGTAACAAGTCTTGAAGAAAAAACCGAGAATCTATCCATATCGTACTCCTTACCCTCTAAGGCCATACAGGGTAAACCCTTCGGTATCACCCTTACCCGCCCTGGCCTTGCCTTCCAAGATAATATTTCTGAAATCATTGCGGGACACATCCCTGCCTGCCAGTCCTGCCACATAATTCACGATCACAGGCGCACCCTCTTTATTATAAAGGGCAGACCGCAGCTCCGAGGCAACAGGCCCCCCCGGACCGCCAAAGCTTATCGCACGGTCCAGAACAATGAGAGACTTCTTTCCAAGAACAGCCTTTCGGAATTCGTCCAGAGGGAACGGCCTCCACAGCCTTATCTTAACTACACCGACCTTTTCCCCCTCTTCCCTGAGCGAATCGACAACCTCCATAGCGGTCTCACCGTAGGACCCCATGGTCACGATACAGTACTCCGCATCCTCACTCCGATAGGTTTCGACCGGATGGTAGTATCTGCCTGTCAGATCCCCCCATTCCTTCCATGCCTTGATTATCGTGGGATAGGCCCTGCGGATAGCGTCTTCCCTCTGCATCTGGGCCTCTGTGTAGATCTCGGGCATCCCGAAGCAGCCCATGGATACCGGGTTGTCCGGATGCAGCGTGTTCTTCATTTTGAAGGCGGGAAGATACTTTGCTATTGTGTCATTGTCTTCGTATTCAATAGGCTCGATCATGTGCGTCAGGATAAACCCGTCAAAGTTGACCGCAACCGGCAACATCACGTCTTCGTCCTCAGCAATCCTGAAGGCCGTGAAGATATTGTCATAGGACTCCTGCCCGTTCTCCACGAATAAGTGTATCCATCCGGCATCGCGCACCATCATGGTATCGGTATGGTCGTTCCAGATGGAAAGCGGGCTGGACAAAGACCTGTTTGCCAGTGCCATCACGATCGGAAGCCTCATGGCCGCTGCAATGTAAAAGATCTCTGCCATCAGCGCGAGCCCCTGGGAACTCGTCGAGGTGAATGTCCTGGCTCCTACCGCGGCAGAACCGCAGCACACGCTCATTGCCGAATGCTCTGAATCAACCGGAACAAATTCCGCATCCAGCTCCGCGTTTGCCACAATCTCGGAGAGATGCTCAACTATATGCGTCTGTGGCGTAATGGGATAGGCCCCTATCACATCTACATTGGCCTGAGCTACTGCGTCAGCCATGGCTATGGAGACCTCTATACCCTTTCTAACCTTGGCCATCTGTCATTCCTCCTCGCTGATCATGGTAATACACCCGACAGGGCATTCCTTCGCGCATATTCCACATCCCTTGCAATAGGTCAGATCCGCCTCAAAATGACCTTCGGGGGCCTTCACGATACATCCGTCGGGGCAGAAAAGCCAGCATACCCCGCACTTGATGCACTGCTCCTTGTTCACCACAGGCTTCTCAGACCTCCAGGTCCCTGTCTCGTATTCCTTGGCATTGCCGACCTCGACAACCACGGATCCCACTTCCAGTTCCTGCCATTTTATCTGCTCCATAGGTTTTGCCATGGCTCTACTCCTTTATGGAAACCTCGTTATACGCCCTCTCCAGGGCCAGCATGTTCCGTGAACCAAGCTTTGATCCGAACCTCTCGAGGATAGGCTCTCTGATGTCCTCGATATCAATCAGACCCGTGGCCCTGATGAATGCACCGAGCATGGTCGTGTTCACAATCGGTCTTCCCAGTTCCTCTATCGCTATTGTCTGCGCATCCACAGTTGCCACGTGCACCGACTTGCCTGCCAACGCAGGGATGTCCTGCGGCTTCTTCTTCGTGTTCAATATCAGAATTCCATCATCGCTCATACCCTCGGTCGGATCGAGCAACGACAGAAGCCCCGGATCCAGGACAATAACAACATTGGGCTTATATACCTTTGCCCGGATATTGATCTTCTTGTCATCAACCCTGCAGAAAGCAACAACCGGGGCCCCTCGCCTTTCAGGTCCAAAGCTGGGAAAAGCCTGCGCGAAATTGCCCTTGTTGATAGCTGCTATCGCTACAAGCTCCGCCGAGGTGACCGCTCCCTGTCCGCCTCTACCATGCAATCTGATTTCCAACATATATGCTCCTCGCAAAAATCTGAATGGTGATTCATAACATCCTTGACAAAGGACTGTCAAGAAAAGATGATTTTTTCTTACGGGTCTCAACATGTTGATTTTTATGACAATATACATATTGTCATACCATAATATCAATCACGAAAAGACTTTGCCCGAACCTTTTTTGTATGGTAAATTAGTATTAGAGGAGACTGCATGCGAATAGATGGTCAATTAATACAGAATCTTATTATCTTTAGTGCTGCAATAACTGCATCCTGGATCTCAGGAATAATTATTCGAAGATGGTTCGTATGGTCTCTTCACAGGATTGCAAAAAAAACAACCTGGAAATGGGATGATATCGTTATCGAGGCACTCTCAAAGGTAATACTCCAATGGGCCTTGCTGATCGGTCTTTTAACCACCAATCATTTTCTGAATCTTCCCCCAGACATTAAAGTATACTTAGGCAGAATCCTTCACGTCCTTGTGATTGCCACCGTGACCTGGGCCATTGCAAGGATATGCTCCGAGATGATCAGGGTTTATCTGTCAGGAATCCAGGAAGAAGCTCACTCCACATCTCTTCTTGTAAGTTTTTCCAAGTGGATCATTTTCATCGTAGGCGCATTGATGATACTTCAGACGTTCAATATCTCCATAACCCCAGCCCTTACAACCCTCGGCGTCGGGGGGCTCGCTGTCGCCCTTGCACTGCAGGGGACACTGGCAAATCTTTTCTCAGGCATGCAGATAATTGCGACCAAACAGATCAACCCCGGGGACTTTGTCAAGCTCGATACCGGGGATGAAGGCTATGTAGTCGATATCAACTGGAAGAATACCAGCATACGCACTTTCTCGAACAATACGGTTCTCATCCCTAACTCAAAACTGGCAGATGCCGTTGTTACAAACTATTACCTGCCTTTTAAAGAGATCGCTGTACGGGTTCCGGTAGGGGTGAGCTACAACAGCGACCTCGAAAAGGTGGAAGAAGTCACCAAAGATGTCGCCAGAGAGACAATGAGGGATATTGCACAGATCACCTCATTCGAACCGCTGATCAGGTTCCACACCTTTAATGATTTCAGCATCGACTTCACGGTAATCATGCGGGCAGGAGAGGTGGTAAACATGTATCTTGTAAAGCACGAATTCATAAAGAGGCTTCACAAGAGGTATGCCCTGGAAAAGATTGAGATACCGTTCCCCATCCGGACCGTTCATATGAAAAACCCTGACAGGCAGGAATGATCTCAAGACGTTATCAGGCCTTAAACGGCTGAATCGATATCCGAACGTTTCTCCAGGATAAACTCGTAGAACTTCTCCATCATAGGCATAAACTTGCGCTTTTTATTATGGACGATATAAAATTCCCTTTTGGTATTGAGATCCCTGATATCGAGAGCAATAAGGGTTTTATTCATAAGCTCGGTCTTGATAACGTTCTTCGACAGCACCGCAACCCCGAGGTTGGCCTCTACGGCACGTTTGATGCCCTCGGATGAACTCAGCTCCATGGTGACGTTGCGTTCGATCCCGTAGCGTTTCAGGACATACTCGATAAGCCCTCTTGTGCCTGATCCTTCCTCGCGCAGGATTATCTGCTCAGGCTCTGAGGTGAGCATCTTGATGGTCAGGTGCTCCTTGTCCGCCCACCTGTGCCTGGGCGAGCATACGATCACGAGTTCATCCTTCATGAAGAATTCGATCTGCAGATCAGGGTGTTTCGGAGGGTCCTGAAGAAACGCGAAATCGATCTCGCCGGAGACACACTGCTCCAGGGCCTCCTGCCTGTTGAGGATGTTCAGGGAGATCTCGACCTTGGGAAACATCTCCTTGAAACACCCGAGATACTTGGGCAGCACATAAACCCCGACCGTACTCGATGTGCCCAGCACGAGCTTTCCCACATCTCCGGAGCTGAACTCGTTCATTACGGCATTTACTTCATCGATAAGGTTGAGCAGCTTCTCGGAGTAGGCAAAGAAGACCTTGCCTGCATCGGTAAGAGTGATCCTCCTGTTGATGCGCTCAAAAAGCCTGACATTAAGGGAGTCTTCCAGATCTTTTATCTGAATACTCACCGACGGCTGCGAGAGATGCATCTTTTTTGCCGTCTTGGTAATGCTCAGGGTCTTTGCCGCAATATTGAAAATGTGTACCTGATGTATGTTCATCATATCTCCACATGGATTTACTTTTGTTTAACTATATCATAAGATAAATATATTTGACATATTTATTATGGAGTCTATATAAGTTGCCCAGCCTATAGCATACCTTAACGGGCTATAGACCTCCTTTTTGGGCCCACTACCACCTCTTATTGAGTGGGCCTCTTTTTTTTGATAATATACTGTCATGGCAAAAGACAATGAACCCCTGAACAGGCCCTTTGCCAAACTCAAGGGCCTTAAAATAAAGAAAGCTGACAAGATTCAGGATCAGTCTTGTACAGCTATCCATAAGGATAAGACGGCCGCGCTGAATGACAAGGAATTGCTCGGTCTTGCCATGAAAGGGGTAACACCGATAAGGAGTGATTATGTAACCCCTGAACCTGTTGACGCCCGGGATGTAGTAGGAAGCATCAGGGAAAGCATCCGGAGACAGGACAGCGAGGTTATTGATGCCCTGAACGCGCTCACCAAGGGCAGGTCACATTTTGACATTACCTGCACCGGTGAATATATGGAAGGACATGTCATACCCCTTGATCCCGGTATACTAAAGAAGCTCAAGGCCGGAGAATTCAGCACACAGGCACACCTGGACCTTCACGGCTGCACAAAGGAAGAGGCACGTTCAGCCCTTGGTTCCTTTCTGGCAAATGCTCATGCAATGGGGCACAAGTCACTCCTGGTCATACACGGCCGGGGTCTCAAGTCGAGTGATGGCCCGGTACTCAAGGAATTCGTCGCCAGATGGCTTACCACCGGGACCCTTTCTCATCTGGTCCTGGCGTTCTGTTCGGCCCGTCCATGTGACGGCGGAACCGGCGCCTTATACATACTTCTGCGTAAACGGCCGAAAAAAGCGCCATTTAAAAAGCTTTTGTGAGTTTTTCTGTATCACCGGACAGGTATTGTCAGCAAATGATAGGTTTCTATTTATAATCGGGCAGAGACAATCTCACTAAACAGGATCAATAACTCGCTCATGGCATTCCTAATGTTGATGTTTTCATTCATACCCTTTCGAATCCTATGGATACATGTTGCAAGATCATCGATGTTTTCCCAATTCACAAGGTTCATGGGCATTGCCGTGAGTTCCTCGCTGATGATCCTTTCTCCACCATGCTTGAGCACAAGGATATCCCTCAGGATCGATTCCGCAACGAGCAGGCATATCATGGCAGCATCCTTGTCGGTATTCGTTGGGGGAAAATATCGGGAAATGAGCTCGAAAGGATCCGCACCCCCTGCAATACCAATCATTTGATCCCTGATGTATAAAATATCATCTTCATCGAAATTTGCCAGTCCGCCGAGAGTTCCCGAGGTAAGCCGTAAAAGGACCGGGTTCAACAATTCTCCTGAAGAGTCTGATGCATCCAAAGGAGTAAAGCGGATGATCTGGCATCTCGACGTAATGGTAGGCAGCAGCATGACGGGTTTATGACTGACGAGAATCAGGACCGTGCCTGAAGGCGGCTCTTCCAGCGTCTTCAATATGGCGTTTGAACTCTGCTTGTTCATCAGTTCAGCCGGCTCTATGATGATGACCCGCTTGCGTGCCTCAAATGGTTTCAGGTTCGTATCACTGATAACCTCCCTGACATCACCAACCAGTATCGGACTGCCATCCGAACCCAGCATAATCAGGTCGGGATGGGTCAACCCTTGGGCCTTGACACAATTCCTGCATGAATCGCATGGTTCTCCCGGGGTCTGAAGGCAGTTAAGGGCCTTGAAGAATTCCCTTGCCATCTTTGTTTTTCCAAGCCCCTCGGGACCGCAGAAAAGGAATGCATGGGGCACCTTGCCTGAATCGATTGATCCTTTGAGAAGCTCTTTCTGGTTTGTATGACCGATCACGTCCTTCCACATGAAGGAGATCATATACCAAGGACTTACATCAGGCAATCATGATCATCTTTGAGCCTTTTTCAGGGCCAAGCAATTGCTTGACTTGATCCACCCTTTTCAGATAATACCCTATTTCCTAGAAACAGGTTTAGAAAGGGAGGACAGATGAGGAGATATCAAACGGACAATCTAAGGGACATACTCTTGTTATCTCAATCCGGAACCGGAAAGACCTCATTGGCAGAGGCTCTGCTTTTCAATGCCAAGGCAACCACCAGGCTGGGAAAAGTGCTTGATGGCAACTCCGTACTGGATTTTGAACCCGAGGAACTCAAACGGCAGTCATCCATATTTTCCGCACTGCATAATTATAAATGGAAAAATACCGGTGTTTCCTTTGTAGACTCTCCGGGAGACTCTAATTTCGCTTCAGAGGCACTTCTGGGTCTGAAATCATGTGACAACGCACTTTTTGTTATCGATGCAATCGACTCGGTAAAACCCCAATCCGAGAACTTGTGGAATGAGGCAAGCGACGAGGGGCTGACTCGGATATGCTTTATTAACAAGATGGATCGTGAACGGGCCGATTTCGACCAGACACTTGCTGATATCTCAGAAATTTTCGATATCAAGCCTCTTGTCCTGACACTCCCCATAGGTGCGGAAGATTCCTTTACCGGGGTCGTCGACGTTCTCGATAAAAAGGCATACCTATATGAAAAAGACGGTTCCGGCAGATTCACCATAGGCGATGTCCCTGCAGATATTCAGGACAGACTCGACGAGGTCTACAGTTCCGTTGTCGAGGACCTGGCCGAGGTAGACGATACCCTGATGGAGAAATACCTCGAGGGTGAGGAGCTGAGCCGGGACGAACTGGCATCCGCTCTGTCCGAGGGTCTGTCAAAGGGCCAGTTTCTCCCTGTCTTCGCCGGTTCCGCACTGCTGAACATGGGGGTTCACCCCTTGATGGATTTCATAAGCGCCTCCTGCATCAGCCCCAGACAGAGAAAGATGCCGTCACTTAAAAACACAGACGGCAAGACAAAGGAAATCAGACCCGAGGAAGACGAGATCTTCTGCGGGCATGTATTCAAGACCATGAGTGATCCATACACGGGATCTCTGAGCATCATCAGATGCCTTTCCGGGACATTAAGCCCTGACTCATCGTTGGTGAATGTATCTAGAAACTCAAAAGAGAGGATCGGCTCCATCTTCGCACTGGAAGGAAAGGTACAGAAGCCGCTCGAGCTTGTCGGCCCGGGAGATATTTTTGCAGTCGCCAAGCTCAAGGATACAAAGACCGGCGATACACTTCTAAGCGAATCGCTGAATTTCACCTTACCGAACCCGACCTTCCCGGAACCCATCATGAACATGGCGGTAACACCGAAAACAAAGGCCGATGTGGAAAAACTGCTCCCGGCCTTTCAGAAACTGATGGATGAAGACCCTGTCCTGAAGGTGTTCCGTGACGATCAGACAGGAGAATTCATCCTCTCAGGCCTCGGCCAGCTGCATATCGAGATCGCGGTGGACCGTTTAAAAAGGCGCTTCGGAGTCGAGGTTGAACTCAAGACACCCAGAGTCCCCTATAAGGAGACCATCACAACCTCTGCCAAGGTACAGGGAAAACACAAGAAACAGACCGGCGGCCATGGACAGTACGGAGATGCATGGATCGAGGTGGAACCCCTTGAAAGAGGTCAGGGATTTGAATTTGTCAACAATATTGTCGGGGGTGTCATTCCGAAAACATATATCCCTGCGGTTGAGAAAGGTGTCATCGAGGCCATGGCCAGCGGTCCGTTGTCGGGAAATCCAATAGTGGACGTCCGGGTAAGCCTTTATTTCGGATCCTATCACGAAGTGGATTCATCCGAGATGGCCTTCAAGATTGCAGGATCACTTGCCATGAAAAAGGCTCTGGAAGAGTGCAAGCCCATCATGCTGGAGCCTATTATGGAGATCACGGTTGTTGTGCCGGAAGAATGCATGGGAGATGTCATGGGCGACCTCAACAGCAGAAGGGCTAAGATCGAGGGCATGAACGCCAGGGGCAAATACCAGGAACTCAAGGCCCAGGTACCCCTTGCAGAGGTCCTTACCTATGCGCCCACACTGACTTCCATAACATCCGGCAGGGGGACCTTTTCTTTGAGTTTCTCCCATCTGGACCCGGTACCCTATGCCATCCAGGAAAAGATCGTGGAGGAAGTAAAAGCAGCAAAAGATGCAAAATGACAATTCAGATATCACGAGGAGCCTGTTTCAAAACATACAGGCCATGAACGTGTCCGAAAAACTGGATCTGGCCCGCAAGGCAGGGAAAGAGGCCAGATCCATCCTTATGCGCGACACGAACAGGCTCGTACAGCTTGCGGTTATTGCCTCACCCAAGATAACCGAAAGCGAGGTACTAATGATTGCCGGCAATCGCCAGATAAATGACGAGGTACTCAGACATATCTCCACAAACAGGGAATGGATGAAAAACTACCAGATAAAACTCGCACTGGTCAACAATCCCAAGACACCGCTTTCCATAGCCCTGAAACAGGTGCCCTATCTCAAACAGAGAGACCTTTCGCTTCTTGCAAAGAGCAAGGCGGTACCGAGACCGATCACAATCCTGGCCAATCAGAGAATGAAAGAGATAAGAAAATGAAACACGCCGGTGTGCTTATACTTTCCGACAAGGGATCAAGAGGTGAGCGTGTGGATACCAGCGGCAGGATTATACAGGAGATGCTTGAAGGGCTCGGCATAATCAGCGAAGTCTACGAGATTGTCCCTGACGAGGCCGATATCATCAGGCAAAGGCTTGTCAGCTGGAGCGATGAACTCTGCCTTGATCTCATTATCACAACCGGAGGGACAGGTCTTTCCCCCAGAGATGTCACGCCGGATGCAACGCTGGCTGTTATCGAAAAACGCATCCCGGGCATGGAAGAGGTTATGCGGATGAAAAGCCTGGAAAAGACACCTCACGCGATGATATCAAGGGCAGTAGCCGGTGTCAGGAAACAGACACTGATCATAAACCTGCCCGGAAGCCCCGGCGGTGTGCGGGACTGTCTGGAAAGCATCCTTCCTGCGCTTAATCATGCCCTGTTAAAACTTGGCGGCGACATGAGCGATTGTGCACCTGTTCACTGAGTACTGAAATCATATCTCCAAGAGATTTTGAATCATTATTCGATGATTGAAAAGGTATTATACCATACTACTCTTGAGACAGCTTGAATCCATGCTCCTTTACTATTGATTCTCCCCTCTTCACACACATACTCACTGCAGGCTGACCAACTCCAGTTCCTTGGCTGTAGATGTCCCCCTCGTCCCGTGATAAAATTGAAAAGTCCCTTTTTATCCGCTGCTTCTACATCCTGAGCAGACGTTCACTGCGCCAGATTCGGACAACTCTCACACGATTCTTGTCAAAGCGATATATTATACGAAAGGGTGAATAAATTATCTCACGGATATTATTTATTCCAAATTCCGGCACTATACGTCCACTCCCGGGAAAGCTGGATAAATGTTCAACCTTGGAAATTATCTCCTCAATCAGTTTCCCACCTATATCAGGCACTTGCTGCTCAATATACCATGATCGAATTTCTTCAAGGTCGGTTAGCGCTGAGGCAGCGAAGGTGATTTTATATGCATGTGACATTGAGTTAATCTAAACCCAGCCGTTTCTTCACATCTGCCAGAGGGAATTCACGGCCTTCCTCCAAGTCTATCAATCCCTGAACAACTGCCTGCAAGAATGAACGCTCTTCCTGTTCATCCTCGTAATCTTTAAGCGACTGGACAACCGCAACACCCTTTCCACGGCTTGTCAAAACTACTGGCCGGTGATTTCTATCAACCTGGCTGACAACCCGGCCGGGATTAACCTTCAGATTACTCAGAGGAATAATATCTTCGGAAAATTTTATTGATCGTCTCATGAAATCCTCCTGGTTCTAGTCATCTAACAATGCTAATATTAGCACCTGTTAAATGACCCTACAATAACATAATCAACTATACCCTTATTGCATCCATATGTCGTTTTACTTTGCTTTGCGCTTATTGCTGTAATGGGGGGAAAACGGGGACATTCCTTAATTAAGCAACTATCTTAATCTATCAACTTATAGCCATACTCCTTGGAAATACGCTCGCCCCTCCTTACAGCATATACGACCCCTGGTACTGAAATGTTCAGTCGCCTTGACAGTTCCGACATAGCATATCCCAATTCTCTCGATCCCCAGTAGCAATATAATCCTCTCGCATCCGCCCTTGCCTTTATACGGCTGCGGGAGAAAAGCTCATCCCTGTCTATACCGAATATTTCGCAGACCCTTACCTCCACCTTCTCCAGATCATATCCTTTGTTCTTCAGTTCATAAAACCGGGTTAACCTTTCCTCTGCATCGTCAAGTATACCCTGCACAAAATCACTCTCTCCCAATATCCTCTGATCACCCTTGATTCTATCCTGTCCATTGCGCTTTATCTCCTTGGCCTTTTCCCATCCACCAAGGCTTCTAATCAACCCACCTCCTGTTAGTTCAGGCCGCCTTCCCTGACCTATCCCCTCTTCTACAAATATACTGTATCTATCCCTCGCTTGTTTCGTCGTCTTCCCAAAACAACTCAGCACATACCTCGCATCCTGCCAGCCGACATGATCCTTCCCCAGCAATACGCCATGCCCGCAATATGGATATATATTTAGTTCCGACATCGATGAAACTATCTTCGCCCTGAGAGGATTAAGGTGAATATACCGGACTAGTTCTTTCAGGTATGTTTCCTCCTGACATATAATCGATTTATAGCGATTCTGAAAAAGCTGCCCGTGACGTCTATATCTTCTGTTGTATGTCACTGCATAGCCGGTCAGCAGCCTTCGCATCAATGTGGATAGAGATTTTTTCCCGGTTCTCAATAAAAAATGTGCATGGTTGGATAACAGTGCCCACGCATAGCATGATGTACCAGTCTCACCAAGCAGAGTCTCTAAACGCCCAATAAAGTTATCCCGGTCCTTGTCATCCCTGAATATCTCCCGGCGCTCTATCCCCCTGATTATGACATGATGCAGTACTCCAGGCGCATCTATTCTCGCTTGCCTCGGCATTCCTCTTTTTTTACATAGTACAGGTTATCTGTCAACTTAATTACTTACTTAAGGACGTCCCCCTTTTTAATCCAGACCTTGAATGATAACGGACCTCCCTTATTTGAGAGAATATTTTTCTATCCCATGCAGTGTTTTTTTAAAGAAAGATCGTATTTTTTCCGATCCTTGAGTTTTAGTGCACTATCAAGGAGGGCTTGATTTGAGACTGAGACGCGATTTGCGATACATTGCCGATCTGAATGATCAGAGCAAGGAGGCGCGATTCCACGATCATTCCGGTATCGAGCTGTCATGTAGAATCAGGGATTTCTCAAGAACTGGTATATCCTTCCTCCTTGAAGACGGAAGCCTGACTTTCAAAATCGGCGACATCATATCGGATTTTCAGTTTTTCTCGTTTGAGAATATTGTCTATTCCGGATCTGTGACCATAATCCATGTACAGGATGAGTACATTGACAACAAGGTTATTTCACGAATCGGGTGCAGCCTCGAAAACATGATAGATATCTCATCGATCATCAAGGTGGACAAGGTTACCAAGCTGCAGAACGAATATCTCGATTTCATCAATTCCATGGCTGTTGAAAACAATCTTGATGATGAATTTGTCCATCTGACCTCTCACCTGCACTTTATTCTCAGCACCTTTGAGCAAAGACTCAAGGAAGAAGAGGACAAGATGCTCGAAGAAGAGGATTCGTCCTTGAGGGCAGCCCTTGTCGATACGCTGAGAAGCCTAAGCTTTGAGGCGCTCAACGAGGTAACCTTCAGGTTCTGCAAAAATTTCGCCGACATTACTCAGAGGTTTACCGACTCGAAAGAGCACTTCATTCACAAGGAGTTCTTCCAGAAAAGACTCAACGAATTCTTCATGAAATCAGAGCTGTTTTACCGCGCCTACACAAAACCGCTCGGCTATGCCGGAGACTACGAGATGATGAACATCATCTATCGCAACACCTTCGAGGGCAAAGATATCTTTTCACAGGTAATGAACAGAATCGACTGCGAGGGCCCTGCATCCCGGGCCGTTCGGAACAGAAGAGAATTTTTCTGCAACAAGATTCAATCGCTCTACAGAAATACACAAGATAATGACACGATAAAGATTGTCAGTATCGCCTGCGGTCCCTGCATGGAAATCTTTGATTTTCTCTCAAAGATAAGCGGCGATACGAAACAGCACACAATTGAGATAGTCGCCATGGATCAGGACGATAATGCCCTTGCAGATTCCAGAAACAGGCTCTCTTCGATAACCGACAAGCTTGCAGATGTTCAAGTTCAGTTTGTACAGGGAAACATCAAGGCACTCATTGTAGGCAAAGAGACGGATAAAGATCCCTACAAGGATGCCGACCTCATCTATACAATCGGGCTGTTCGATTATCTGTCCGCCAATGCATCGAACAGGCTGATCCTCGAACTATACAAATTCCTCAGACCCGGAGGAACACTCATCATAGGCAATTTCGGGACGCACAATCCCCAGAGATTCAAGATGGAGTATGGTTCCGAATGGGTTCTCATCCACCGAAGCGAAGAGGATCTCATGGAACTGACCCTTGGGCTGCCTCAGGGTATTCCCATGTGGATCGAGAAAGAACCCGAAGGCATCAACCTCTTTCTCAATATCCAGAAACCTGCATAAACACACACCGTGATCTCGGGAAACCCCGATCATGGGGTCTTGTCGAAAAACAGGCGACTGCGTGCAAACTGAAAGATGATTTTATCTGCTGTCCACGAAATGCAATCCATGGCATTACTCCCCGGATGAAAGCTGATTCTATATCCATGCGATTATCACGCTATCACGAATGCGGGCTAACCACGGTATGAGAACTATGCTTCGAGACAGTCACACTTCTTTGATCGATCTTGAAAAGCTATTGCTCTTCTCTGAAGACCTCTTCATACTGCGAGATATCCGGCAGGTCGGCAAGGGATTTCAGAGCGAAGACCTCAAGAAACCTGTTGGTCGTGGAATACATCATGGGCCTTCCTGATTTGATGTCGATAAGCTGGTGTTTCAGGAGACTCTTCAGGGAAGAAGACGAATCAACCCCTCGTATGCCCTCGATGGTCTGTTTCGTACACGGCCCCTTATAGGCTATTACCGCAAGCACCTCCATCGCTGCATTGGAAAGCCTGGCCGGTTCGTGCAGAGTCTTTATATAGGGGGTGAATTCCTGTCTGGTTACAAACATATACCCCTGTGAAACCCGCTCGATCAGAAAACTCCTGCCTGTCTGGTTGTACAGGGCATTGAGTTCCTCCACTAAATGATCAAGGCCCTCAACAGACAGGTCGGGAACTGCCTCAAGGATCTCCTTGATCCCTAGGGTCCCGCTTGTGGAAAAAATAAGCGCCTCAACGATTTCTCTGGTATTCATATGCCTTTTATGAAGCTCTTGTTTTCCCGAACCTCTCCTTCGGGCAGTTATCGTCTCGCAATGTAGATCCTGGAAAACAGACGGGATTGAACCAATCGTGCGACAGAGGCCTTTGACATCTCCAAACCGGCAAGGAGGGCTCCGATCAACTCCATTGTATCATGACCCGCTACAACATCCCCCAAGGCCACCCGCTCTTTCTCCCGGAGAAGCACCTGAATCCGTTTCATCATATCCTGAATACTGAACCGTATGG
>OMKS01000317.1_pt1 | contig 45081 bp, 54 predicted proteins | sample 1674721 | NCBI WGS metagenome assembly OMKS01 (sample SAMN06264996, study PRJEB25208) | sediment metagenome | isolation source: hot spring sediment | place: USA: California | collected 2014-09-02 | reverse complement strand
CTCTTGACTAGATAATTTATTCATTGTATATAAGTTTTTTTAAACTTCGGCTAAAATTCCCTAAAGATATTTATTAAATATAGAACATTATCTCGAAATAGCTAGTTGTAATATTTAGTTGATTTAACATATAAAGTTTTATGGACCGATTTGCTGGCGTAGCTCAATTGGCAGAGCAGCTGATTTGTAATCAGCAGGTTGCGGGTTCGAGTCCCATCGCCAGCTCCAGCCATGTTTATTTATCCTGGAGAGGATGCTTAAAGATATTTTTCAGTTGTGGTGGTTTTGTTACGTGATAGAGGCATGCTTATCGGCTTTTTTGGGGGAGTAATTTCGTTAATCAATGGAGAGGTTCCCGAGCGGCCAAAGGGAGCAGACTGTAAATCTGCCGGCGATGCCTTCGGAGGTTCGAATCCTCCCCTCTCCACCATTTTAAAATTATATACAGGAGATTAGTAGGATCAGATTTTTTTCTGGTCTTGTAGAGAGTGCAACCGCGTTATTATTTTAAGGCGTTGTTTAATAAGCGTTTTCATCTGAATGTGTAAGCGGGAATAGCTCAATTGGCTAGAGCATCAGCCTTCCAAGCTGAGGGTTGCGGGTTCGAGACCCGTTTCCCGCTCCAATAAGACAGAAAACAGATACCAGACAACCAGAAAACAGAGTAAAAAGAGAAAAAATTTAAGGCTGTTTTCTGAAGGCTGGATTTTGTGTTTTGTAAGGTGCCCACGTAGCTCAGTCGGCAGAGCACTTCCTTGGTAAGGAAGAGGTCACCGGTTCAATCCCGGTCGTGGGCTCCACTTTGGGACGTATGTAAGATTATGTTTAGTTTATAATTCTGCTTAATTTTAAGGAGGATTTGGAGATGGGGAAGAAGAAATTTGAGCGTAAGAAGCCGCATGTGAACATAGGGACGATAGGGCATATAGATCATGGTAAGACGACGTTGACGAGTGCGATAACGTCGGTGTTATCGAAGGCCGGTTTTGCGGAGCATATACCGTTTGATCAGATAGACAAGGCGCCGGAGGAGAGGGAGCGGGGGATAACGATAGCGACGGCGCATGTGGAGTATGAGACGGCTAAGCGGCATTATGCGCATGTGGACTGTCCTGGCCATGCCGACTATATAAAGAATATGATAACGGGAGCGGCGCAGATGGACGGTGCGATATTGGTAGTGGGAGCGGATGATGGTCCGATGCCGCAGACGAGGGAGCATATATTGTTAGCGCGTCAGGTTGGGGTGCCGACGATAGTGGTATTTTTGAACAAGGTGGACATGGTGGACGATCCGGAGTTGATAGAGTTAGTGGAGCTGGAGTTGAGGGAGCTGTTGTCGAAGTATGAGTTTCCCGGGGACGATATACCGATAATACCCGGGAGTGCTTTAAAGGCCCTGGAGTGTAGTTGTGGCAAGAAGGAGTGTGTGAATTGCGGGCCGATATGGAAGTTAATGGATGCGGTGGACAGTTTTATACCGAATCCGGTGCGGGATATAGACAAGCCGTTTTTGATGCCGGTGGAGGATGTATTTAGCATATCTGGTCGTGGTACGGTGGTAACGGGCCGGGTGGAGCGAGGGATGGTCAAGGTAGGAGAAGAGGTGGAGATAGTAGGGATTCGTCCGACGACGAAGACGGTATGTACTGGTGTGGAGATGTTTCGTAAGATATTGGATCAGGGCCAGGCTGGGGACAATATAGGGGTACTGCTTAGAGGTACGAAGCGTGATGAGGTGGAGCGTGGCCAGGTGGTAGCGAAGCCTGGGAGCATAACGCCACATACGAAGTTTAAGGCGGAGTCGTACATATTGACGAAGGAAGAGGGTGGGCGGCATACGCCGTTTTTCAACGGGTACAGGCCGCAGTTTTATTTTCGGACCACGGATGTTACCGGGGTAGTGAAGTTGCCGGCGGGAGTGGAGATGGTGATGCCTGGGGACAATGTATCGATGGAGGTGGAGTTAATTACACCGATAGCGATGGAGAAGGAACTCAGGTTTGCTATTCGAGAGGGTGGACGCACCGTTGGCGCAGGCGTCATCAGCGAAATAATGGAATAAATGAGATAAAAATAAGGGTATAAGTCCTATGAGAGATATTGTGACTCTGGCATGTACTGCTTGTAAGCAGAGAAATTATACGACCACTAAAAACAAACGCAAGACGACGGAAAAACTGGAGTTTAAAAAATATTGCCGTTTTTGCCGGTTGCATACTATTCATAAAGAAACCAAGTAGTGAAATCCCTGCAGGCCAGTAGCTCTAACGGCTAGAGCACCGGACTCCAAATCCGGGTGATGGGGGTTCGAATCCCTCCTGGCCTGCCATTTTACTGCACTATATTTTGGGGATAGAATGAAGATAACGGCCGAGGAAAAGAGAAAAAATAAAGTGCTTAGGAAGGGCCTTGCTAAAGGTGAACCCCGAAGTGAAAAAGCAAATCAGGAGACCAAGGTCAGTATTCTGGACACCGTAAAAGATAAGGTAGGGTTTATAGAGAAGGCCAGACAGTTTTTACGCGAAGTAAAAGTTGAACTTAAAAAAGTGGCCTGGCCATCACGGAAGGAGGCTATGGGTACGACATTTGTTGTTATCGTACTCGTGTTTATAATCGCCCTTTTTCTCGGTCTTATTGATATGGCTTTGGCTAAATTGATGAAGATTTTTATTAAGTAAAAATAAGGACTTTTTCAATGGTGTGGTAATTGAGGAGGATATGGCACATAAGTGGTATATAGTACATACTTATTCAGGATATGAACAAAAAGCTAAGGCGGCGTTAGAGGAGCGCATTAAGTCTTTACACCAGGAAGATCTCTTTTCTGAGGTTCTTGTCCCCACAGAAAAGGTCGTAGAAATGGTTAAAGGAGAACGAAAGACCTCTTTGCGCAAATTTTATCCGGGATACATACTGGTGTGCATGGAATTGACCGATGAGACGTGGCATACCGTTAAAAATACTCCAAAGATTACAGGGTTTGTCGGTGGAACAGAGAGGCCAACGCCGCTTTCAGATGAAGAGGCACGAAAGATTGTTGACCAGATGAAGGAGGGGGCTTTGAAACCGAAACCCAAGTACCTTTTTGAAAAGGGTGACGAGGTTCGGGTCATTGATGGTCCTTTTACCAACTTCAATGGTGTAGTGGATGAAGTTAAACCGGAAAAGGGTAAGCTTCGAGTTCTGGTCAGTATATTTGGACGGGCGACCCCGGTAGAGCTGGAATTTGTCCAGGTCTCTAAAATTTGAGGATTAAGGAGTAGGCAGATGGCCAAAAAAGTTATTGCAAATATAAAGCTTCAGGTGCCGGCTGGGCAGGCTAACCCTTCGCCCCCTATCGGCCCGGCTTTAGGACAGCACGGTGTTAATATCATGGAATTCTGCAAGGCATTTAATGCAAAAACCCAGGGACAGGAAGGGATGATTATCCCTGTAGTTATAACGGTCTATGCTGACCGGTCCTTTAGTTTTATCACCAAGACCCCGCCTGCAGCTGTTCTTCTCAAGAAAGCGGCGCAGATAGCCAAGGGTTCAAGCCAGCCGAATAAAGAAAAGGTAGGTAGGGTATCCCGCAGCCAGATTGAGGAGATTGCCAAACTTAAGATGCCGGATCTCAATGTGGTTGATCTGGCGGGCGCCGTAAAGACCATTGAGGGTACAGCTAGGAGTATGGGTATTGAAATTGTATAGTTAGTTTATTATATTAAATTAATTTGGAGAAAGAGAATGGCCGGGAAAAAGCTCAGAAAGATAAAAGAGGAGTTGGACGTGAGTAAGAAGTATGCCTTTGAAGAGGCTGTTGAATTAGCTGTAAAGAATAGCTATGCCAAGTTCGACGAGTCTGTGGATATTGCCGTCCGCCTCGGCGTTGATCCCAGACATGCGGAACAAATGGTCAGAGGAGCCGTGGTTTTGCCTCATGGGACAGGCAAGACCGCGCGCGTGCTGGTTTTTGCCAAGGGAGACAAGGCGCTGGAGGCCAAAGAAGCCGGCGCAGATTATGTCGGAGACGATGACCTCATCGAGAAAATCAAACAAGGATGGCTGGAGTTTGATAAGGCAGTGGCTACGCCGGATATGATGGGAGTAGTAGGTAAGATTGGTAAGATTTTAGGTCCCAGAGGCCTGATGCCAAATGCCAAGGTGGGTACGGTTACCTTTGATGTGGCCAGGGCAATTCGTGAAATAAAGGCCGGCAAGGTAGAATTTAGAGTAGAAAAGGCAGGTATAGTGCATGCTCCGGTAGGCAAGGTTTCTTTCGGGGTAGAGAAGATATTGCAGAACGTCGCCGCTTTTTTTGAGGTTATATTACGGTTAAAGCCTGCCAGCAGTAAAGGGACTTATGTGCAGAGCATAGGCATTTCTACAACTATGGGCCCGGGGGTCAATATCGACCCGCTCCAGATTAAGGCCTTGGTCAAGTAGGCCCTGAAATGCGCTGATGATTAAAACAATTACAATATAAAACTGAGTGGTCAAAGACAGTAGGTACACGTTTACGGTACGTGTTTAATTGAGTGATTCAACCTGCCGAGACAACTTGTTTCGTGCCTCTGACTTTGACAGAATTAACTGTCATAAGGAAAGGAGGGTGAATATTGAAGCGCGCTGAAAAAGAAGAAGCAGTAAGGGACCTGCATGCCAAGCTGGAACAGTCCCAGGCGACAGTGCTCGTAGACTATCGCGGTCTTAAGGTAGAGGCGCTGAACGCGCTCAGGTTACAATTGCGCAATTCCCGGGCTGAATATAAGGTCGCAAAGAATAACCTTATTAAGCTGGCCGCAGAAGGGACAGATGCGGCGGTCTTGCGTAACTATCTGACCGGGCCATGTGCCTTAGCCATCGGTTATGATGATCCGGTCACAATGGCTAAGGTTTTGATTGAGTTTGCCAAGAGCAACCTAAACCTGGAGATCAAGGGCGGGGTATTGCAGGGCAAATTCATCAGCGAGGATGATATCAAATCATTAGCAACCCTGCCGGGCCGTGAAGTGCTCCTGGGCAAGTTGTTATCGGTATTGGTATCACCTCCTACCGGGTTGGTGCAGGTTTTCAGTGGTATTATCCGGAAGTTTTTATACACACTAAAGGCTATCCAGGATCAAAAAACGGCTTCATCTTCATAAGCATGGGCCGGGTATTTATTAATATCTTATATATGATTGTTTAGGGAGGATGTAAGGAAAATGGCTAATATTAATAAAGAAGATGTTATTGCGTTCATATCTAACATGACGGTACTCGAACTTTCCGAATTGGTTAAAGAGTTGGAAGATAAGTTCGGGGTTACCGCGGCCGCTCCTGTGGCTGTAGCCGCACCCACAGCCGCAGCGGCTGCGCCAGCGGAAGAAAAGACGGAGTTCGATGTTATCCTGACTAATGCTGGAGACAAGAAGATCCAGGTAATCAAAGAAGTACGTGCTATTACCAGCCTCGGACTTAAAGAGGCAAAGGACCTGGTAGAGGGTGCGCCTAAGCCAGTTAAAGAGAGCGTACCTAAGGAAGAGGCTGAAAAGATTAAAAAGCAGTTAGAAGAGGCCGGAGGTACTGTAGAGATCAAGTAAATGCAGTTTAATAGAAAAATTGCCGGATAAAGTCATCTATTAGGTAGAGGAGGATGCCCCTTGAGCTCAAGGGGCGTTCTTGCTTAATCTATTTGGTTAGCGGCGTGCTTTTAAAGATCAATATACTAAAGCCTGTTTATTCGGTTCCTTGCAGGAGGTAAACTGCAGGGCTAATTTCGAATGAACCAGGAAGAGAGAGGGAAGATGGGACAATCTTTTTCAACCATGCAGAGAATAAGGAAAGATTTCGGTCGCATAGGCAGGGTTATTGATATACCTGATCTTATGGAGATGCAGCGCAGGTCGTACGAGCGTTTTCTGCAAAAGGATGTGCCTCCCGAAAAAAGAGAAGACGTAGGACTGCAGGGAGTTTTCAAGAGTGTATTTCCTATAAAGGATTTTAGCGGCACTTCTTCACTGGAATTTGTCCATTATGCATTTGGAGAACCCAAGTATAGTGTTGAAGAATGCCTGCAAAGGGATATGACCTATGAAGCGCCTTTAAAGATAACGGTAAGGCTTGTTTCTTATGATGTAGATAAGGATATCGGTACGCAGAGCATAAGGGATATAAAGGAGCAGGAGATTTATTTCGGCACCATTCCCCTTATGACCGCCCGCGGGACCTTTATAATCAATGGTACGGAAAGGGTTATTGTCAGTCAGTTACAACGTTCGCCGGGCATCTTTTTTGATCATGATCAGGGGAAGACACATTCGAGCGGGAAGGTTCTTTATTCGGCACGAATAATTCCGATTCGTGGTTCCTGGGCCGATTTCGAATTCGATCACAAGGATATTCTCTATGTGCGTATCGATCGCCGAAGAAAGTTCCCGGTTACTACCTTGCTCAAAGCGCTTGGCTATTCAACAGAGCAATTACTGGAGTATTTTTACCAGGCAGAGACCATTTTTATCGACCGAGGTGGTATTAAAAAACGTTTTGTTCCGGAATTGTTTATTGGGAAAAAGGCGGTACGAGACATTGTTGATCCAAAGACCAAAGAGGTAATCGTTAAGAAGAACCGTAAGATTACAAAGATAGTGGCCAAGAAGATAGCAGATGCCAAAATAGAGACTATCCCGCTTGATTTCGAAGATATCAAGGGGTCAATCATGGCCCGCGATCTAATTGACCCGGCCACCGGAGAGGTTCTGATCTCATGTAATGAAGAAATTACCGAGGATAAGTTCCAGTTAATCAAAGAGAGAAAGATCCCGGTGATTGAAACTCTGTATATAGATGGAGTGAGCGTTGGCCCTTCCCTGCGCGATACCTTGCTCTTAGACAGGGTTAACACCCAGGAAGAAGCCATAATAGACATCTATCGCCGACTCCGGCCCAGCAGCATACCTACTCCAGAGATAGCCAATACCTTTTTTAATTCTCTCTTTTTCAGTCCAGAAACTTATGACCTTTCCGATGTAGGACGCTATAAATTGAATCTCCGGCTTAAGATGGATAGTTCTATTACAGACCGAACCCTGAGGGAGGAAGATATTCTGGAGGCCGTGCGCTATCTTATTAAACTTAAGGATACCCAGGGCCCGGTGGATGATATCGACCATCTTGGGAATCGCCGTGTTCGAGCGGTGGGTGAGCTAATCGAAAATCAGTATCGTATCGGTTTAGTGCGCATGGAAAGGGCCATCAAGGAGCGCATGAGCCTTCAAGAGATTGAGGCCGCAATGCCGCATGATCTCATCAATCCCAAGCCGGTTTCTTCTGCGGTCAAGGAATTTTTTGGCACCAGTCAGCTTTCACAGTTTATGGATCAAACCAATCCGCTTTCTGAGATAACTCATGAAAGAAGATTAAGCGCTCTTGGCCCGGGCGGTCTTTCTCGTGAGCGCGCCGGTTTTGAGGTAAGGGACGTGCACCCAACTCATTATGGGCGGATATGCCCGGTCGAGACCCCGGAAGGGCCGAATATTGGCCTTATCGTTTCTCTCAGTACCTATGCCAGGGTAAATCTTTATGGGTTTATCGAGACACCTTATCGTGAAGTAACGAATGGGGTCGTTACTAAAAAAGTTCGTTATCTTTCCGCCCTGGATGAGCAGGATCATGCTATCGCTCAGGCTAATGCGCCTATAGATACAAAAGGTAATTTTTTGCCTGATATTGTCTCTGCCCGCCGCGATGGCGAGTTCGTTATGGTACGTCCGGAAGAAGTAACCTTTATGGACGTCTCGCCTAATCAGTTGGTAAGTGTCGCCGCTTCTCTAATCCCTTTTTTGGAGAACGACGACGCCAACAGGGCATTGATGGGATCAAACATGCAGAGGCAGGCGGTACCTCTTTTGAAGGCAGGCGCTCCGGTGATTGGTACCGGTCTCGAAGGTGTTGTGGCCCGGGATTCCGGAGCTACGGTAGTGGCCAGGGGCTATGGTTACGTGGAAGAAGTGGATGCCAATCGTATTGTAGTACGTTATGAAGATGAAGAGAATCCAAGGCGATCAGCGGGAGTGGAAATTTACAGACTTATCAAGTTCCAGAAGTCAAATCAAAGTACATGCATAAATCAAAAACCGATTGTACACAAAGGAGATTCTGTACGCCCCGGTCAGATAATTGCGGATGGTCCGGCTACGGAAAAAGGCGAACTGGCATTGGGTAAGAACGTAATGGTAGCCTTTATGCCCTGGGGCGGATTTAACTTTGAAGATTCTATACTGGTCAGCGAACGATTGGTAATGGACGATGTTTTTACGTCTATTCATATCGAACAGTTTGAGGCGGTAGCCCGCGATACAAAATTGGGGAAAGAGGAGATTACCCGCGATATCCCCAACGTAGGCGAGGAAGCCCTTAAGGATTTAGACGAAAGTGGCATCGTTCGGATTGGGGCCGAGGTGAAAGCGGGCGATATCCTGGTTGGTAAGGTGACGCCTAAGGGTGAGACACAACTTTCACCGGAAGAGAAACTCTTGCGGGCTATTTTTGGTGAAAAAGCGGGAGATGTAAAGGATACATCACTGCGGGTACCTCCAGGTATCGAAGGTATTGTTATTGATGCCAAAGTCTTTTCCAGGCACGGTGTAGATAAAGATGAACGGGCCAGGTCTATCGAAGACGAAGAAATTACCCGTCTTCGAAGGGATGAAGCTGATGAACTGGCTATTGTGGAAAAGAACAGCAGACGCCGGCTGGAAAAGCTTCTGGTGGGCAAAAAAGTCGCCGTTTCATTAAAAGATGCCAAAGGTAAAATTGCTGTTCGTAAGGGTGAAGAAGTTACCGCGGTTGCCCTGGCCAGGATACCTTTACACAAAATCCGTGACATAACTTTTCCTGAGAAGACCAAGATCGAGCCAGAAATAGAAAAGATTTTAGATAATCATGAGGAACAGGTAGCCCTTATCAAGATGGTTTTTGATGACAGGGTTAACCGCTTTAAAAAGGGTGATGAGTTGCCTCATGGCGTGATAAAAATGGTCAAGGTCTATGTGGCCACCAAACGAAAACTTTCCGTCGGTGATAAGATGGCCGGCCGCCATGGCAATAAGGGTGTGGTCTCAAGAATAATGCCGGTAGAGAATATGCCCTATTTTGAAGATGGAACACCTATGGATATTGTTTTAAATCCGCTTGGCGTTCCCTCACGTATGAACGTAGGCCAGGTTTTAGAAACCCATCTCGGATGGGCAGCAAAAGGGCTGGGAGAGCAGATAGGAAACTTGATTAATAATTGCCAGGTAGCGGCCCTGCGTAAAAAACTAAAAGCTATATTCTCTTCCGAACAATATAAAAAACTTTTCGGGAACATGACCGATGAAGAATTATTAAAGTTTGCTGAGGATTATAGGAACGGTGTGCATATGGCTACGCCGGTTTTCGACGGAGCGGAGGAATCGGACATAAGGGGATTATTAGCCGAGGCCGGTGTTTCGGAATCGGGCCAGGCCACCCTTTGTGACGGTCGAACGGGAGAGACATTTGACCAGAAGGTGACCGTTGGCATTATGTATATGCTGAAATTACATCATTTGGTTGATGACAAGATACATGCCCGTTGTACAGGCCCATATTCCCTGGTTACTCAACAGCCTTTAGGCGGTAAGGCTCAATTTGGCGGCCAGCGGCTTGGTGAAATGGAAGTCTGGGCCATGGAGGCCTATGGTGCTGCCTATTCCTTGCAAGAGTTCCTTACGGTTAAGTCGGATGATGTGCCTGGACGGACCAGAATGTATGAGAAGATAGTTAAGGGGAACAATACCCTGGAAGCCGGCCTGCCCGAGTCATTTAATGTTCTGGTAAAAGAACTTCAGGGTCTAAGTTTAGATGTGGAATTAATAGAAAAAGAGTAGGCGTTCAGCACTCAGTGATTAGTCCGCCCCAAAATTCTCTTCTGGAAGCCGACAGCTAATACCTGAACACTTATGTGAAAGATTAACTAAGAAGGTAAGAAATAAGGAGTAGAAATGGACGACCTATATAATTATTTTGCCAGGTCAAAGGATCCTTCAAACATTAGCGCCGTGCGAATTTCTTTAGCATCGCCGGATAAGGTTCGAGAGTGGTCGCATGGTGAAATCAAAAAACCGGAGACAATAAATTATCGTACATTTAAACCGGAGCGCGACGGTCTATTTTGTGCCAAGATTTTTGGCCCGGCTAAAGATTATGAGTGTAACTGCGGCAAGTATAAACGGATGAAGCATCGCGGAGTGGTATGTGAGAAATGCGGCGTGGAAGTTATACAGTCAAAAGTAAGACGGGAACGGATGGGGCACATCGAACTGGCTGCCCCTGTGGCACATATATGGTTTTTGAAGAGCTTACCCAGCAAAGTGGGAAACCTGCTTGATCTTACGCTTAAAGAACTGGAAAAAGTCCTCTATTTTGAGTCCTATGTGGTAACCGAGTCTTCCGTAGATGCCTTTCCGGTAGGGACTTTGCTTTCAGAAGATCGGTACCGACAGGCTCTAGAAGAGTTTGGAACCAAAGTTAAGGCAGATATCGGAGCGGAAGCCATTAAGTATATGCTTTCTAAGCTGGATATAAACGCCCTTTCCGTGAGCTTGCGTGAGGAACTCCAGAAGACCAATTCAGAGGCCAAGCGGAAAAAGCTGAGCAAGCGGCTACGGGTTGTGGAGGCCTTCAAGGATTCAGGTAACCGTCCGGAGTGGATGATCCTGGATGTGGTGCCGGTTTTACCGCCAGACTTAAGACCTTTGGTGCCGTTAGATGGCGGCCGGTTTGCTACTTCGGATTTAAACGATCTTTACCGGCGGGTAATTAACCGCAATAATCGTTTAAAACGATTAAAGGAACTGGATGCCCCCGATATCATAATCCGCAATGAGAAAAGAATGCTCCAGGAAGCAGTTGATGTCCTGTTCGATAACGGTCGGCGGGGCAAGGTGGTGACCGGTCCGAATAAGAGGCCCCTTAAGTCGTTAAGTGACATGTTGAAAGGCAAACAGGGCCGCTTCCGGCAAAATCTGCTGGGTAAACGAGTGGACTATTCCGGGCGTTCGGTTATCGTGGTCGGTCCTGATCTCCGGTTACATCAGTGTGGTCTGCCTAAAAAGATGGCCTTGGAACTTTTTAAACCTTTTATTTACAATCGATTGGAGCAGAAAGGTTATGTGACGACGATTAAAAGCGCCAAGAAAATGGTGGAGAAGGAGGTTCCGGAGGTATGGGACGCGCTGGACGAAGTGGTGAGGGAATACCCGGTCCTCCTGAACCGGGCGCCTACGCTTCATCGTCTGGGTATCCAGGCCTTTGAGCCGGTTCTGGTCGAAGGTAAGGCCATTCAACTTCATCCCTTGGTCTGTATGGCTTTTAATGCAGACTTCGACGGTGATCAGATGGCTGTTCATGTTCCCGTGTCTATTGAGGCTCAAATAGAGGCCCGGGTTCTGATGATGTCCACCAATAATATTCTTTCGCCGGCGCATGGTGAACCGATTATTATTCCTACCCAGGACGTGGTGTTGGGGATATATTGCATGACGCGTAGCCGGGCGCTGGCTAAGGGCGAGGGTAAGGTGTTTGCAGGGCCAGAGGAAGTTCAGATGGCCTATGATGCCGGTGCGGTCGATCTTCAAGCCCAGATTAAAGTGCGCTTAAATGGTAAATTAGTAGATACGACGACGGGGCGGATATTACTTGGAGATATCTTACCGGAAGAAATCCCGTTTGATGTTATTAACCGTCCCATGAAGAAAAAGGAGCTCGCCCAATTGATTGATAAGTGCTACCGGGTGGCGGGCACTAAAAAGACGGTCCTCTTAGCTGACCGCTTAAAAGATATGGGGTACAAATATGCTACCAAGGCGGGTATTTCCATTTCTATCTCGGATATGGTTATTCCGGCTAAGAAGGTGGGGATCTTAAAGAAGGCCCAAAGTGAAGTGCATGCGGTAGAGAGACAATATACGGATGGTTTGATCACTGACGGAGAAAAATATAATAAGGTAATTGATATCTGGGCTAAGGCCACGGACGATGTAGCTGCGGAGATGATGCGGGGCATAGCCGTACAGCGCATAATAGATAAAGACGGTCGCGTTGTAGAGATGCCGAGTTTTAATCCCATATACATGATGGCTGATTCCGGCGCCCGTGGGAGCAAGGACCAGATCCGGCAACTGGCGGGCATGAGGGGTCTTATGGCCAAGCCTTCCGGTGAGATTATCGAGACCCCGATTACGGCAAACTTTAGGGAAGGCCTTACTGTGCTGCAATACTTTGTATCGACACACGGTGCGCGTAAGGGTCTGGCCGATACAGCTTTGAAGACAGCTAATTCCGGTTATCTGACCCGACGGCTGGTCGACGTAGCCCAGGACTGTACGATTACGGAGGAAGATTGCGGGACTATCGATGGTATTACTATGGAGCCGTTAATCGAAGGTGGCGAGATTATTCAGCGCGTTGGTGATCGTGTCCTCGGTCGTGTGGTTCTCGAGGATATTAATGACCCGTTGACCGGTGAAACCCTGGTAAATGCTAATGAGGAGATTACAGAGTCCCACGTTCAGAAGATAGAGGATGCCGGTATTGAACGGGTAAAAATCCGCTCCGTGCTTACCTGCCGTTCTAAACACGGGGTTTGTATCAAGTGTTACGGCCGTGATCTGGCGCGTGGAAAGATGGTCAACATCGGGGAGGCCATCGGTATTATTGCGGCTCAGTCTATTGGTGAACCAGGAACGCAGCTTACCATGCGTACCTTCCATATCGGCGGTACAGCCAGCAGGAGGGTGGAGCAAGCCGAGATCCGTGCCCGGAATGAAGGGCGGATAAGGTTTATTAACCTGCACACGGTTCGTAATGTGGCGGGCAGCTTGATCGCCATGAATCGCAATGGTGAACTAGCTGTTGTGACTGAGGATGGACGGGAACGTGAGCGTTATCCGGTGACCTATGGGGCGCAGATTTATGTCGAGGACGGACAACCGGTCAAAGCCAATGATCTCCTGGCGAACTGGGATCCTTATACCATCCCGATTTTGACCGATGTTTCTGGGCGGGTCAAATTTGGCGATATCGTAGAAGGTATCACCATGCAGGAGAAGTTGGATCCGGTCACTGGTAAGGCCAGTAGAGTTATCGTTGAATGTAAGGATTCTAGCGTTCGGCCGCGCGTTTCCATAAAGGATGAGAGTGGCAAGACCCTCAAGATTCCTGGTTCTACGACTGAGGCCCGCTATCTTATGCCTATCGGTGCCATCATTATGGCGGTGGAAGCCGACATGGTCAATGCGGGAGAGGCCATTGCGCGTATTCCCCGGGAAACGACAAAAACTAAAGATATCACCGGTGGTTTGCCCAGGGTAGCGGAGCTCTTTGAGGTACGAAAACCAAAAGAGTTTGCGGTGATCAGCGAGATCGACGGTGTGGTCAGCTTTGGCAAGGATGTAAAAGGTAAGCGGAGGGTCATAGTAATGCCTGACATCGGGGAGCCCAAGGAATATCTTATTGCCAAAGGCAAACACATTAGTGTCCATGAAGGGGATTTTATTCGGGCCGGGGAAGCTCTTATGGATGGCTCAGCTAATCCTCACAATATCCTTCGTGTCCTGGGGATTAAGGAGCTAGCACGCTATCTGGTTAATGAGGTGCAGGAGGTTTACCGGTTACAGGGCGTTAAGATCAATGACAAACATATTGAAGTCATTGTGCGTCAGATGCTGCGTCGCGTAAGGATCAAAGAAGTGGGGGACAGCAGCTTTATGCTGGGTGAGCAGGCGGAACGATACCTGTTTGAGCAAGAAAACGAGAAGATTTTGGCCCGGGATGGCCAGCCGGCAGTGGCGGAACCATTACTTCTGGGTATTACAAAGGCTTCTTTGAGCACAGAAAGTTTTATATCTGCGGCCTCCTTCCAGGAGACTACCAAGGTTCTTACGGACGCAGCTATAGCGGGCAAGGTGGATCATCTTTGCGGGCTAAAGGAAAATGTCATTATGGGTCGCCTTATCCCGGCCGGGACCGGTATGGTTTACTATACCGAGGCGCAAAAAGGGGACTAGAGCTGGCGGAAAAAACAATGGTAAATAAGGACGGCGGTTTTTTATCAAATTTGGCAAATAAGTCTTGACAAGAGGCCAGTAAATGGGTAAAAAAACAACTTTTGGATTCGCAAGCGATACAAGACATTTATGGGTTGGAGAATCTAATGCCTACAGTTAATCAACTGGTTCGCAGTGGCCGGAAAAAAGTTAAAAGAAAGAGTTCTGCCCCCGCCTTAAAAGAGTGTCCGCAGAAGAGGGGAGTATGTGTGCGCGTCTATACCACGACGCCCAAAAAACCGAATTCCGCACTGCGCAAAGTGGCCAGGGTGCGTTTAACAAATGGAATAGAAGCGACTTCCTATATTCCCGGGGTAGGGCATAATTTGCAGGAACATTCTGTGGTGTTGATACGCGGAGGACGCGTGAAGGATTTGCCAGGCGTACGGTATCATATCGTTCGCGGTGCGTTGGACACGCTAGGTGTGCAGGATAGGAGAAAAGGGCGTTCCAAGTACGGTGCCAAGAGGCCCAAATAATCGGGTAAAACAGAGATAAGAGGTAGGTATGCCCAGAAGGAAGGTAGTTATAAAGCGGGAGATTAACCCGGATCCAAAATATAATAGTGAACTGGTAGCGAGATTTATCAACCGGATTATGCAAGCTGGTAAAAAGAGTGTCGCCCGGCATATGTTTTATCGTGCCATGGATATCATACGTGATCGGGTCGGGAAGGACCCGGGAGAGGTGTTCAATACCGCCCTGGAAAATGTAAAACCAGTAATTGAAGTTAAGTCCCGTCGAGTTGGAGGTGCTACGTACCAGGTCCCTGTAGAGGTACGGCCGAATAGAAGAGTTGCTCTGGCTATCCGCTGGATAATTAGCTATGCAAATTCACGGGCAGAGAAGTCCATGGAGGAAAAACTGGCGGCAGAATTAGTCGATGCCTATAATAATCGCGGGTCATCGATAAAGAAAAAAGAAGATACACACAAGATGGCGGAAGCCAATAAGGCTTTCGCCCATTATCGTTGGTAATCAGAGTTAAGGCGGAATAATTTCCGGTTTCTTTGATAATAGATCAAAAAGAATAGATTTAGAAGAGGGGAAAATTGCCACGTCTTGTTTCATTAGAAAAGACACGTAATATCGGCATCATGGCACACATTGATGCCGGTAAGACTACTACGACAGAACGCATCCTTTATTATACAGGTGTGTCTTATAAGATCGGTGAAGTGCATGATGGTACTGCAGTTATGGATTGGATGGAACAGGAACAGGAACGTGGCATCACTATTACCTCGGCAGCAACAACCTGTTTATGGAGAGGGCATCGCATAAACCTTATTGATACCCCCGGCCATGTTGACTTTACAGTAGAGGTGGAGCGATCGCTCCGGGTATTGGATGGCGCAGTAGCTGTTTTTTGTGCGGTGGGCGGCGTCGAGCCGCAATCGGAGACGGTGTGGCGCCAGGCTGATCGCTATAAAGTGCCGCGCATTGCCTTTATCAATAAAATGGACCGGGTGGGCGTGGACTTTAAACACTGCTTAGATATGATGAAAAATCGACTTGGCGCCAATCCTGTGGCTGTTCAGATCCCTCTTGGATCGGAGGAGGGGTTTAGAGGAGTCATCGATCTTCTGGGGATGAAGGCGGTAATATGGGATGACTCGACGCTGGGGGCGAAATATCATGTAGAAGATATCCCGCCGGAGCTCGAAGAAGAGGCCTCGGCCTATCGGGAACAGTTGTTAGAAGGATTGGCGGATTTAGATGATGGGTTTATGGAGAAATATTTAGGCGGAGAGGATATCTCCCCGGAAGATATTCGCCTTACCCTGCGTAGGGCAACCTTATCCTTGAGGGCTGTACCGGTTCTATGCGGTTCTGCTTTCAAGAATAGGGGTGTCCAGTTGCTTTTGGATGCCATTATTGATTACTTGCCGGCCCCATCGGATATACCCCCGGTCAAGGGTTTGAATGATAAAGGCGCAGAAGATGACCGGCCGGCAGCAGATGACGCACCTTTTGCCGCGCTGGCCTTCAAGATTATGACCGATTCCTTTATTGGTAATTTGACCTTCCTGCGTGTATATTCCGGTTCGCTGGCCTCAGGTAGTAGTGTGTATAATGCTACGAAGAGGAAAAAGGAAAGAGTCGGCCGGCTGGTCAAGATGCACGCCAATAAGAGGGAAGAGATTAAGGAAGTTTTTGCCGGAGATATAGCGGCTGTTGTCGGTTTGCGGGATGTTTCTACCGGAGATACCCTTTGTGACGAAGGGGCGCCTATACAGTTGGAGGCCATGGATATCCCTCTACCAGTGATATCCGTGGCCATTGAACCCAAGTCTAAAGCGGATCAGGACAGGCTGGGCCTGTCATTAGCGAAGATCGCCCTGGAAGACCCTTCTTTTAAGGTTCGAACGGATGAGGAGACCGGACAGACTATCATCTCCGGGATGGGCGAGATGCATCTGGAAATTATTGTTGATCGCTTGGTCAGAGAATTCAAGGTTGATGCCAAAGTGGGGCAGCCTCACGTAGCCTATAAAGAAACGATTAAAAGAAAGGCCCGGGCCGAAGGAAAATTTGTCAGACAGAGCGGCGGGCGTGGACAATATGGCCATGTCTGGTTGGATATAGAGCCGCTTGAGCCGGGTAAGGGCATTGAATTTGTAGATGCCATTAAAGGTGGTGTGGTACCCAGGGAGTATATACCGGCCGTGGAAAAGGGAATAAGGGGGGCGGCAGAGGTTGGTGTATCGGCCGGTTACCCGATGACCGACATTAGAGTAACCCTGATAGATGGCTCGTATCATGAGGTTGATTCTTCAGAGATGGCTTTTAGCATCGCTGCTTCCATGGCCTTCAAAGAGGCCGCCAGAAGGGCGGAGCCGGTACTGCTAGAACCTATTATGTCTTTGGATGTGGTCACTCCGGAGGAATTTATTGGTGAAGTAATCGGCGACATTAACGGAAGAAGGGGTAAATTAGTCGGCCTGGAGACCAGACCAAGCATCCAGATCGCGGCGGCCAGGGTTCCGCTAGAGCAAATGTTTGGTTATGCCACGGACCTGCGTTCAAAAACCCAAGGCCGGGCGACGTTTACCATGCAATTTTCACACTATGAACCAGTTCCCGTTTCCGTGGGCGAAGAGATTATGCGAAAGGCAGCCGCGATGTAAGATTTATTATGTGGGGATAATTTTTGCCTGGCTGTTAGATCTAAGGAGGATTTTGAGATGGGGAAGAAGAAATTTGAGCGTAAGAAGCCGCATGTGAACATAGGGACGATAGGGCATATAGACCATGGTAAGACGACGTTGACGAGTGCGATAACGTCGGTGTTATCGAAGGCCGGTTTTGCGGAGCATATACCGTTTGATCAGATAGACAAGGCGCCGGAGGAGAGGGAGCGGGGGATAACGATAGCGACGGCGCATGTGGAGTATGAGACGGCTAAGCGGCATTATGCGCATGTGGACTGTCCTGGCCATGCCGACTATATAAAGAATATGATAACGGGAGCGGCGCAGATGGACGGTGCGATATTGGTAGTGGGAGCGGATGATGGTCCGATGCCGCAGACGAGGGAGCATATATTGTTAGCGCGTCAGGTTGGGGTGCCGACGATAGTGGTATTTTTGAACAAGGTGGACATGGTGGACGATCCGGAGTTGATAGAGTTAGTGGAGCTGGAGTTGAGGGAGCTGTTGTCGAAGTATGAGTTTCCCGGGGACGATATACCGATAATACCCGGGAGTGCTTTAAAGGCCCTGGAGTGTAGTTGTGGCAAGAAGGAGTGTGTGAATTGCGGGCCGATATGGAAGTTAATGGATGCGGTGGACAGTTTTATACCGAATCCGGTGCGGGATATAGACAAGCCGTTTTTGATGCCGGTGGAGGATGTATTTAGCATATCTGGTCGTGGTACGGTGGTAACGGGCCGGGTGGAGCGAGGGATGGTCAAGGTAGGAGAAGAGGTGGAGATAGTAGGGATTCGTCCGACGACGAAGACGGTATGTACTGGTGTGGAGATGTTTCGTAAGATATTGGATCAGGGCCAGGCTGGGGACAATATAGGGGTACTGCTTAGAGGTACGAAGCGTGATGAGGTGGAGCGTGGCCAGGTGGTAGCGAAGCCTGGGAGCATAACGCCACATACGAAGTTTAAGGCGGAGTCGTACATATTGACGAAGGAAGAGGGTGGGCGGCATACGCCGTTTTTCAACGGGTACAGGCCGCAGTTTTATTTTCGGACCACGGATGTTACCGGGGTAGTGAAGTTGCCGGCGGGAGTGGAGATGGTGATGCCTGGGGACAATGTATCGATGGAGGTGGAGTTAATTACACCGATAGCGATGGAGAAGGAACTCAGGTTTGCTATTCGAGAGGGTGGACGCACCGTTGGCGCAGGCGTCATCAGCGAAATAATGGAATAAATAATTTCCTGGCATCAGGATGGGAAAGAAATATGATTCAAAACCATAAAATTCGTATCCGTTTGAAGGGTTATGATCACAACCTTTTGGATCAGTCTACGGCTGAGATTGTGGAAACAGTGAGGCGTGCCGGGGGGAAGGTAGCGGGGCCGATTCCTCTACCTACGGTAATTAACAAGTATTGTGTCTTGCGCTCTCCCCATGTAGATAAAAAGTCCAGAGAACAGTTCGAAATTCGGACACATAAAAGGCTCCTGGATATTTTGGAGCCGACGCAACAAACCATCGACGCCCTTATAAAACTGGAACTTTCGGCCGGGGTCGATGTCGAGATAAAACTCTAGAAGAATTCTCGTTTGAAATCTGAAGGCTATAGGATAAAGAGATGATCAGGGGAATGCTAGCGCGTAAGCTGGGAACGGCCCGTATTTTTTCGGAAGAGGGACATTCCATTCCGGTAACGGTGGTAGAAGCAGGGCCTTGTACTATTATCCAGAAGAAAACCAGAGAAAAAGATGGCTATAATGCTATCCAGTTGGGCTTTATGCCTCAAAAGGAACGTCGTGTGACTAAACCTGAAGCCGGCCATTTTAAAAAAGCAGGTAAGGGATGTTACCGCTACTTGCGTGAGTTTTCTATTGATGATGAGGAACTCGAGTCCTATGAAGTAGGACAGGAGGTCACGGTAGAAAACTTTGAGGTTGGCGAAAAAATAGATGTGGTGGGGATTAGTAAGGGTTGCGGTTTTGCCGGCGTTATAAAGCGGCATGGCTTCCATGGGGGCAAGGAGACGCATGGCTCCATGTCCCACCGTGTCGTGGGTTCTATTGGAGCCAGCTCTTTCCCCTCGCGCGTCACTAAGGGGAAGAAGATGCCTGGTCACATGGGTAATAGCCGGGTTACAGCGAAAAACCTGACCATTTTAGATGTGCGGCCGGATGAAAATGTGCTGGTGCTCAAGGGGTCGGTACCAGGAAGCAAAAACGGCCTATTGTTGATACATAAGTGCCTTTAAGGTAAGTATGGCTTATTGAGGGATGTTATAATGCCAGTCGTAGATGTCTATAACATGCAAAAAGAGAAAGTTTCAGAGATTACTCTGAACGATGTTGTCTTTAGTGTTCCGGTTCGGGAAGATGTGCTGCATGAGGTCGTGACTATGCAACTGGCCAAGCGCCGTTCAGGTACAGCTTCAACTAAAGGCCGGAGTGAGGTCAGCGGTGGCGGGCGCAAGCCTTGGCGCCAGAAGGGCACAGGCCGGGCGCGGAGTGGTAGCAATACCTCGCCCCTGTGGAGACGCGGAGGAGTGGTTTTTGGCCCAAAACCACATGACTATAGCTATAAGGTGCCGCGCAAGGTTAGAAAGCTGGCGCTCCGTATGGCCTTAAGTGCCAAGCTGAGAGATAGCCAGATGTTGATTGTGGCTGATTTTACTTTAAATGAGATCAAGACAAAGAAATTTACCCAGACTATGAATACCCTCGGTGTAGAAAATGTCTTGATTGTAATGAACGAGCGACAGGAAAATCTGGAAAAATCAGCCCGCAATATACCTTATATAGATGTCTTGCCGTACACGGATATTAATGTGCACGATATCTTAATACATAAGAATCTGATTTTGCACAGGGATTGTATCCCAAAGATTGAGGAGTTTCTCTTGTCATGAAGGATATCTATCAAATAATAAAAGGCCCATGCCTCACGGAGAAAAGCACCTGGCAGAAAGAAACCGCCAATCAGGTTTGTTTTATTGTGGACCGGCAAGCTAATAAAATAGAGATAAAAGAGGCAGTCGAGCGTATTTTTAAGGCCAAAGTAGAGGCCGTCCGGACCCAGGTTAACCCCGGCAAACAGAGACGGGTTGGCCGTAATGTGGGATATAGTTCTGACTGGAAGAAGGCCATTGTGACTTTAAGGCCTGGAGAGCGTATAGAATTTTTCGAAGGCGTTTAAAGAGAGTTTTGATGTGAGGAACGGTTATGCCAATCAAGAGTTATAAACCTACATCACCGGGTAGAAGGGAACAAACTGCTATTGTGGGCGAGGGCTTATCTGCAGTTGAGCCGGAAAAGAGCCTCCTGGTTCCTGTAAATAAGAGCGGCGGCCGAAATAATGCGGGCCGGATGACGGCACGACACAAAGGCGGGGGACATAAGAGAAAATATAGATTGATTGATTTCAAACGTGACAAGCGTGATGTTTCAGCAAGGGTGGCGAGCATTGAGTACGACCCTAACCGTTCGGCGCGCATTGCCCTCCTCCATTACGCAGATGGAGAAAAACGCTACATTTTAGCTCCAGTTGGCCTGGTGGTAGGGGATACGGTAGTGTCTGGCGAAAATGCGGACATTAAGCCAGGCAATGCCCTGCCTATTGGTAAGATGCCCATGGGTACCCTGGTGCATAACCTGGAACTACGGCCTGGCAAGGGTGGGCAGATTATACGGAGTGCCGGCTCCTATGGTCAGCTCATGGCTAAAGAGGGTAAATATAGTCAGATTAAGTTGCCTTCGGGTGAGGTGCGGCAGGTTCATGTGGCCTGTATGGCTACGGTGGGTCAAGTCGGTAATCTGGAACATGAAAGCGTCTCTTTGGGTAAGGCCGGCCGTGCGAGATGGATGGGGAAAAGGCCCCATGTGCGCGGTGTGGCCATGAACCCAGTCGACCATCCTATGGGGGGCGGCGAAGGAAAGTCTTCCGGGGGTAGGCACCCCTGTACTCCATGGGGCTATCCTACCAAGGGCTATAAGACCCGCCGGCGAAAGCCCAGTGATGAATTTATAATCAAACGGCGTTCCTAGGTATTATCAATCTTCTAACACCAGGTTATGGTGTTGGTCTGGGATTTATGTAATTTCAAGGGGGAACAAGGTGCCAAGATCGGTTAAGAAAGGTCCCTTTATTGATGAGCACTTAATGAAGAAGTTGGGCGAGGCTCGTCAAGCTCAGGGGAAAAGGGTTGTTAAGACCTGGTCACGGCGGTCAACTGTTATACCGGACATGGTTGGTCTTACATTTGCGGTGCACAATGGTAAGAAGTTTATACCGGTTTTTGTTTCCGAGAATATGGTTGGCCATAAACTCGGGGAATTTTCGCCCACGCGTACTTTTCACGCCCACTCTGGCGATCGCAAGACCAAAGTTAAAGGAAAAAAGTAGCTTGCGAGAGATTATTTTCAGCAGGTGATTTTGGACTGGGGAGTGTAAGGAGCTATGGAGTCTAAAGCAGTAGCAAGGTATGTGCGCATTTCTACAGCGAAGGCTAGAACGGTGACCAGGCCGGTAAGCGGCAAGAAGGTAAATGAGGCCTTGAATATCTTGAAATTTGTTCCGAAAAAGGCAGCGCGGCTGGTGAGTAAGGTTATCTATTCGGCTTTAGCGAATGCCGCACAGAATCCTAAAATAGACGTGGACACACTTTATATTAAGAATATCTTCGTCGATGACGGCCCCAGGCTGAAACGTTGGCGGGCCAGGTCCATGGGAAAAGCTAATCGAATAATCAAACGTACGAGTCATATAACCGTAGTTCTGGATGAAAAATAGGAGATAAGGCAGGAGGACAACTTGGGGCAGAAGGTAAATCCGATTAGTTTTAGACTTGGTTATATAAGAACCTGGGATTCACGATGGTTTGCTAAAAGAGATTTTTCATCCTTTCTTTATGAAGATAAAAAGATTCGAGACTTCATAAAGAAGAAGCTTTATCATGCCGGGATTTCCAAGCTCTTGATCGAGCGAGCCGGTGATAAGCTAAAGGTGAAAATTCATACTGCCCGGCCCAGCATCGTCATCGGTAAAAAGGGCGTAGAGATAGAGAAGCTTAAACAGGAGATAGAGAAGCAGATCAACCGGCCGGTTATTTTGGATATTCACGAAGTGCGGAAACCGGAGCTGGATGCTCAACTGGTAGCAGAAAGTGTGGCCTTACAATTGGAGCGGCGGGTTTCGTTTCGCCGGGCCATGAAGAAGGCGGTGTTTACGGCCCTAAGGCTTGGCGCTAAGGGTGTACGGATAGCTTGTGCCGGTCGGCTTGGCGGCGCAGAGATGGCCAGGCGTGAGTGGTACCGGGAAGGGAGGGTGCCGTTGCATACCCTACGCGCAGATATAGACTATGGTTTTGCTGAGGCCAAGACCACGTACGGGATCATTGGGGTCAAGGTATGGATGTTTAAGGGCGAAGTGTTTCCGGAAGCGGGCACTGCATAAGAAGACTTAACCTAAGAGGAACAATATGCTTAGTCCCAAAAAAGTTAAATATCGCAAACAGCAGAAAGGGCGTATGAAGGGGGCAGCCTATAGAGGGAGCACCCTGGCTTTTGGTGATTATGGGCTCCAGGCCTTGACTTGCGGCCGGCTGACTGCTCAACAGATTGAGGCGGCGCGAATCGCTATCACCCGGCATGTTAAACGCGGCGGCAAGGTATGGATAAGGATATTCCCTGATAAACCGATTACTAAAAAGCCCGCTGAGACACGTATGGGTAAAGGAAAAGGATCTCCGGAGGGATGGGTGGCCGTGATTAAACCGGGGCGCATGCTCTATGAGATGGAGGGAGTCAGCAGGGCAGTGGCTATGGAAGCCTTAAGACTGGCTGCATATAAATTGCCTCTGCCGACACAGGTTGTATCAAGGAGTGCATTATCATGAAAGCAAAAGACCTCCGTGTCTTAAGTCCGGATGAACTAAGGACAAAGATTAAGGACCTCAGGGAGGAGTTGTTCAGGATTAAATTTCAGCATTCGATCCGGCAATTAGAAAATACAGCCAGGTTTCCTGTATTAAAACGTGATATTGCCCGGATCGAGACAGTTCTCCGTGAAAAATAAAAAGTTTTAGTTTTTGGTTTTTGAAGGTGATAAGAAGATGAAAGAAGCTGGGCATCGTAAAACACAAATTGGTATCGTAGTCAGCGATAAAATGGACAAGACGATAGTAGTGCAGGTAGAACGGCTGTTTAAACACCCTGTCTATAAGAAATATGTCCGCAGGCGGGCTAGGTATAAGGCTCACGATGAAGGTAATACCTGTAAAGTGGGCGATAAGGTAATGATTGAGGAAGGTCGCCCGCTGAGCCGTGAGAAAAGGTGGGGAGTAAGACAGGTTATTGAGCGGGCAGTTTAAAACTAACTAGGCTATATCTCCAGGCCCAACGTTTAATAGCATACTTGAGGACTATAAGGGGAATAAGGCAATGATACAGACAGAAACCCGATTAAATGTGGCTGACAACTCAGGAGCAAAACTTGTGGGTTGCATCCGGGTGTTGGGCGGCACACGACGACGATATGCCCGCGTTGGTGACGTGATTATTGTTTCTGTTAAAGAGGCTCTTCCCAATTCTAAGGTAAAAAAGGGAGATGTGATGCGGGCCGTAGTCGTACGGACGGCTAAAGAAGTAGGACGTCCGGATGGAAGTTATATCCGTTTTGATGATAATTCGGCAGTGCTTATTAGTGCCCAGGGGGAGCCTATCGGTACGCGTATCTTTGGGCCGGTGGCCCGGGAACTACGGGCAAAAAAATTCATGAAGATTATTTCTTTGGCTCCGGAGGTACTTTAGGGATGGATCGCCTAAGAACTTATATAAAGAAGGATGACCGGGTAATGGTCATGGTTGGCAAGGATAGGGGTAAGATAGGTAAGGTATTAAGGATTATTCCCAAGAAATATCGGGCTCTGGTAGAGAAGGTTAATGTAGCGAAGAGACATACGCGTCCGGGGCCGCTTTCAAAAGAGGGTGGCATTATAGAGAAAGAGGCTCCGGTACATATATCGAACCTGATGTTAGTTTGTCCAAAATGTACAGACCCCGTACGGGTTAGCTTTAAAACCCTTGAAGACGGGAAGAAGGTGCGTATCTGTCGTAAGTGCGGAGAACCTATTGAAAATAAAGGATAAAAGCGGTCTGATGTTGGAGGCTTTGGCATGGCTTCGATGAAGGAGTTTTATCAGAAGGAATGTGTGCCTCTCCTGATGAAGGAGTTTGGCTACAAAAATACAATGCAGGTTCCCAGGATGGTTAAGATTGTGCTTAACGTGGGCTTAGGGGAGGCTATTCAAAATGCAAAAGCGCTGGAATCGGCGACAGAAGAGTTATCTTTAATCGCTGGACAGCGACCAGTGATAACTAAGGCCAGGAAGTCAATAGCTTCTTTTAAGCTGCGCGAGGGAATGTCTATTGGTTGTATGGTGACTTTACGCGGAGACCGCATGTATGATTTTCTCGCGAAGCTGGTGCATGTGGCCTTGCCCCGGGTGCGAGACTTTAGAGGGGTATCTGAAAAGTCTTTTGACGGTAGAGGGAATTATACTTTAGGCATCAAGGAGCAGATTATCTTCCCGGAGATCGACTATAATAAAGTTGAAAAAATAAGAGGTCTTAATGTGACCATTGTTACTTCAGCTCAGACTGATGCCGAGGGCAGATATTTATTGAAACTGTTGGGTATGCCATTCAGAAGCTAGATAAGGAGGAATATCTTGGCCAAAAAGTCTTTGATTGAAAAGGCAAAAAGACCTCAGAAGTTTGGTGTGCGGAGCTACAATCGGTGTCCACTTTGTGGACGACCGAGGGCTTTTATACGGCAGTTTGGCATGTGCCGTATATGCTTCCGCAATATGGCGGGAAGGGGCGAAATCCCCGGGGTAATTAAGTCCAGCTGGTGAGACTTTGGCAGCAGGTGAAAAATAAGAGGTGCGGTGAATATGTGCATGACTGATTCCTTAGGTGATATGCTTACCCGTATAAGAAACGGGGCAAAAGCGCGATTTGAAAAGGTGGACATTCCGTTTTCTAATATGAAAGCCAATGTTGCCCGGGTATTAAAAGAAGAAGGTTTTATCAAAAATTACAAGATCGTTAAGGATAAGGGGAATACCATACTGCGTATCTATCTGAAATACGATGAGAGCAGTATGAGCATCTTTAATTCGATAAAGAGGATAAGTAAGCCCAGCCGGCGGTTTTATGTCGGGCATGAAGATATCCCCAAAGTGATGCGTGGTCTGGGTATCGCTGTTCTTTCTACGTCTAAGGGGATTATGACCGGTGAGGAAGCTCGTAAAAATGCCATTGGCGGGGAGCTATTGTGCCAGGTATGGTAAAAGAAAATTGTAACTATTCAGCCACAGATTCACACAGATGAACGCAGCTAGGTTTAAATACAAAGAAATCACAGATATTATTCTTAGAAGTTTTAAGGCAGAAAACCAGAATTCAAAAGATTTGTATATGATAATAAAAGAAAAAATATCAGTGATGATCAGCGTAGATCGGCGGCTGAGTAGTTACAGAGATTTTTTATAATGAGACGTAAAGAGACGAGTGGAGGTTAGAGATGTCGATGTCGCGGATTGGCAAGAAGCCAATTCCTATACCCAAAGATGTCCAGGTAGAACTGGCAGACGACATGATTACGGTGCGCGGTCACAGGGGCAGTCTAAGCAGGCCTATTAATCCGGCTGTAAATATAGTAGTTGAAGATGGACAGATTTTAATAAAGAAAAGAGATGACTCCCCGGCCACAAATGCTTTGGGTGGGTTGACCCATGCCCTGGTGGCTAATATGGTCACAGGCATAACTACCGGATTTAGTAAAGTTATGGATCTCATAGGGGTGGGATACCGGGTAGAGTTGCAAGGGAATCAACTCGTATTTAATCTAGGATATTCTCATCCGGTTAATTTTGCTTTGCCTGAGAATATCTCAGCTAAAATTGAGAAACAGACCAGATTAACCCTGGAAGGCATAGATAAAGAACTTCTGGGTTTGACTTGCGACCGTATCAGGCGGCTAAGACCGCCGGAGCCTTACAAAGGTAAAGGCATCCGTTATGCGGATGAAGTTATCCGTAAAAAAGCCGGGAAGACCGGCAAGAAATAATTAAAGGCCCTAAAAAGGTGTTTCTATGGTAGTGCGTAACTTAAAACAAGAGATGAGATTAAAGAGGAAAAAGAGGATACGTGCGAAGATTGCTGGTACCAGTGAAAGACCGCGTTTGACCGTGTTCCGTACCGCTAAGCATATATATGCCCAGATTATAAATGATGAGATGGGCATGTCGCTGGTATCTGCTTCCACGCTCAGCAAAGAGATCCGTGAAAAAAAGGATAAACTCGAAGGGAAAGTGAATGCAGCCCTGGAAGTAGGGAAGTTGATTGCGGCTAAGGCCTTAGCCAATGGCATCAAAAAGGTAGCGTTTGACCGTTGCGGGTTTCTTTATCATGGTAGAGTCAAGGCCCTGTCGAATGGAGCCAGAGAAGGCGGGCTGGATTTTTAAAGGGGAGGAGCATCGTTGTTAGACAAAGAATCGGGATTAGAATCTCAGCTTAAATTAATAGACAAGGTGGTCTATATAAACCGTGTAGCCAAAGTGGTCAAGGGCGGGCGGCGGTTTGGCTTTGCGGCTATTGTTGTGGTTGGCGATGGACAGGGTAGGGTCGGCTACGGCCTCGGTAAGGCTAAGGAAGTGCCGGTGGCTATAAGCAAGGCCGTGGAGAAGGCCAAGAAAAATATGATCTCAGCGCCGGTGTTAAACAAGACTATCCCCCATGAGGTTACCGGAAAATATGGTGCAGGCCGTGTTTTGCTGATGCCAGCGTCAGAGGGAACCGGGGTCATTGCCGGCGGCGCGGTAAGAGCAGTAGTCGAAGTTGCCGGGATACAAAATATACTGACAAAGTGCTTAGGATCGAATAACCCGCATAATGTGGTTAAGGCTACCTTAAATGGGTTGGGGTTATTGCGTAGTCCTGAAAGCGTAGCTCAACGCCGGGGCAAGTCGGTCGAAGAAGTTACAGCCTAGATAAGTTTTTGTGCAGGAAGGGAAGATGAATAAGGCTATTAAAATAACCTTAAAGAAGAGCGCTATCGGGCGGCCTGAGACCCAACGTCTGGTGTTGCACGGCCTTGGTTTGACCAGAACTGGCAAGACGGTGGTGCGCAAAGACACACCGGAGATTCGAGGAATGATCCGTAAGGTTATCCATTTAGTTGAAGTACAGGAGTAGATGATGACGACTTTACATGAGCTTAAGCCCTCCTCCGGCTCAAAGAGAAAGAGAAAGCGTGTCGGGCGTGGAGAGGGCTCCGGCCACGGGAAGACGGCCTGTCGGGGTGCAAAGGGACAGAAGGCGCGATCGGGGGGGGGTGTCTCTCCCGGATTTGAAGGCGGGCAGATGCCTCTTCAGCGGCGCTTGCCCAAACGCGGTTTTAGGAATATTTTTCGAAAAGATTATACTATCATTAACCTTCGTGACCTGGCCAGGTGCGGGGATATTAACGCAATCGGCCCGGAAGAGATGAAAAAAGCAGGGCTGATAAAAAATCGGGATGCCCTGGTAAAGGTATTGGGCATGGGCGAGGTGCAAAGGGCTTTTACCGTTCGCGCCCATAGGATTAGCGAGGTCGCCCGCCAGAAGGTCGAAGCAGCAGGCGGAACGATTGAGGTTATAGGTTAAGTGCTGGGCGGTTTTCAAAATATAGCGGGAATCGCAGAACTCAGGAAGCGTATATTTTTTACGCTAATGATGCTGGCCGTTTTCCGGATTGGGGTACAGATACCTACTCCGGGCATCAATACCGAGGCGCTGGCTGCCTTTTTTGCGGCAACGCAGGGGACACTCTTTGGCCTGTTTGACATGTTCTCCGGTGGGGCGCTGGAAAAGTTTTCAATCTTTGCCCTGGGTATTATGCCCTATATCAGCGCTTCGATTATCCTTCAATTGTTAACAGTGGTTATTCCGCATCTGGAAAAGCTTTCCAAAGAGGGAGAGGCCGGCCGGAAAAAGATAACCCAATATACGCGCTATGGGACGGTACTCTTAAGCATTATACAAGGACTTGGGATCAGTATAGGTCTGGAAAGTATGACCGGGCCGTCCGGAGAGGCCGTGGTGATTTCTCCGGGATGGGGATTTCGGTTAATGGCGGTTATTACGCTGACCTCTGGTACGGCCTTCATTATGTGGTTGGGGGAGAAGATTACAGAGAGGGGTATTGGTAATGGCATATCTCTGATCATATTTGCCGGTATTGTAGCCAGGATGCCTTCGGCGGTTATCAATACCTTCCGGCTTATGGGGACAGGCGCTATTGGCGTCGTATCCCTATTGTTTTTAATTGTTTTGATGGTAGCAACGGTAGGAGCTATCATATTTATGGAGCGAGGTCAACGCAGGATCCCGGTGCAATATGCAAAGCGGGTGGTAGGACGGAAAATGTACGGCGGTCAGAGCACGCATTTGCCGTTAAAAATAAATACAGCGGGCGTTATTCCACCTATTTTTGCCTCATCCATAATTATGTTTCCGGCTACTATAGCTAATTTTATCAATATCCCCTGGGTACAAAAAGTGGCCCAGCTTCTGTCCCCAGGGAGTATTTTCCATGAGATTCTCTATGTCGGCTTTATCATTTTCTTTTGCTATTTTTACACAGCCGTTGTCTTTAACCCGGTGGATGTGGCCGAGAATATGAAAAAGTACGGAGGATATATACCTGGTATCCGGCCAGGCAAGAAGACGTCTGAATTTATCGACCGCGTGCTTTCCAGGGTAACTCTTATCGGGGCCCTTTATGTGTCGACTGTCTGTGTCCTTCCCACTATACTTATAGCCCAGTTTAATGTGCCGTTTTATTTCGGGGGAACGGCTTTACTGATTGTGGTAGGCGTGGCTATGGACACCGTAGGCCAGATGGAAACGCATATGGTAGCCAGACATTACGAAGGGTTTTTGAAATCAGGACGAATTAAAGGGCGTAGGTAGGAAATTAAGCGGCTAATAAAATAATTATATAACGTTACCAATAAAAGGGAGAGGGCCATGAATATTATATTTTTGGGACCACCGGGGGCCGGCAAGGGAACGCAGGCAAAAATGCTGATTGAGAAATATGCTGTTCCGCAGATATCTACTGGCGATATGTTTCGTGCGGCGTTGAAAGACAAGGCACCACTGGGTATGAAGGCCAAAGAGTATATGGACAAAGGCCAACTGGTGCCTGATGAGATTGTTATTGGATTGGTAGAGGAAAGATTAAAACAAGATGATTGTAAAAAAGGATATATCTTAGACGGTTTTCCCCGTACGGTGGCGCAGGCTGAGGCCCTGGACAAGGCTCTGGCCAAGATGGGATCTAAGATTGACCATGTTGTTAGTATAGAGGTAGATAACAAGGAACTTGTAAAGAGACTGACCGGGCGACGCACCTGTCGCAAGTGCGGAGCTATGTATCACGCTATCTTTAAACCTCCGGTTAACAAAGATGTGTGTGATAAGTGTGGGGGTGAACTCTATCAGCGGGACGATGATACCGAGAGCACGGTAATGTCCAGGCTGGAGGTCTATGATGCCCAGACTAAGCCCCTTATTGATTATTACCAGAAAAAGGGCATATTAAAATCTATTCCAGGGATAGGTAGTATCGACGATATCTTTAATAAGATAGTAAGCATCCTGGGCAGTTGAATTGATATCAAGAAAATCCCGGCAAAAGATAATCTTAAAGTCTCCATGGGAAAATGAAAAAATGAGAGTAAGCAACGCCATCGTTGCTGAAGTCTTGGCGGCTTTGCGGGAGAAGATAAGACCTGGAATTGCTACTATAGAATTAGATGAACTGGCCAGACAGATGGTATGTGCCAGGAAGGCAGAACCTGCCTTCCTGGGATATAGAGGTTATCCCTTTAGCCTCTGCGTCTCGGTAAATAATGAAGTAGTTCACGGGCTACCCGCTGCGACACGTATACTTAAAGAGGGAGATATCGTAAGCTTAGACTTTGGCGCAGTTTACGATGGTTATTACGGCGATGCGGCTATAACTGTTCCGGTGGGTAAGGTCTCAGCAGAGGCCGAGTTGCTGATCAGGGCTACGGAAGAGGCCCTTTACCTGGGTATACAGGAAGCCAAGGTCACAAACCGGCTGTATGACATTTCCTATGCTATTCAGAAGCATGCGGAAAATAGCGGGTTCTCGGTGGTCAGGCAATTTGTTGGGCATGGCATTGGAACCGCTCTCCATGAGCCGCCAGAAGTGCCTAATTATGGCCAACCTGGGCAGGGGATAAGGCTTCAAGCGGGAATGGTTCTGGCGATTGAACCGATGATTAATGCGGGCAGTTATGAAGTGACTATCTTGAGCGATGGGTGGACGGCAGTGACCAAAGATGGGAGTTTGTCTGCTCATTTTGAGCATTGTGTGGCTATTACTGAAGATGGCCCTCGTATTTTGAGCCGGCTTGATTGATTAAATTAGGGGATATTTTATTATGCCTAAAGAAGAGGCCATTGAAGTAGAAGGGAAGGTTGTGGAAACACTACCCAATGCTATGTTCCGGGTTGAGCTGGAAAACGGCCATAGGATACTGGCGCATATATCAGGAAAAATGAGGATGCATTTTATTAAGATATTGCCGGGAGATAAGGTGAGGGTAGAACTGTCGCCGTATGATTTGACCCGGGGCCGTATTATTTATAGAGGAAGGTAAGATAATTATGAAGGTTAATCCATCTGTTAAGAAAATCTGTAATAAGTGCGTGATCATTCGAAGGCGGGGTGTAGTTCGGGTGATTTGTGAGAATCCAAAGCATAAACAAAAACAGGGATAGCCTGTTTAAAGGAGGCATAGATTGGCTAGGATTTCAGGAGTTGATTTGCCAGGCGGTAAGCGAATGGAGATCGCCTTAACTTATATGTACGGCATTGGCCGTAAGACAGCCCAGGATATCCTGACTAAAGCAGGTATTGACTGGAACAGGAAGAGCGATAATTTAACTGACGACGATATTAACAAGATCAGAAAGATTATCGATGCGGATTATAAAGTAGAAGGTGATCTGCGCCGTGATATCTCTATGGACATAAAGAGATTGATGGATCTGGGTTGTTATCGTGGATTGCGGCATAGAAAGTCTTTACCGCTTAGAGGGCAACGGACGCGTACGAATGCCCGTACCCGAAAAGGGCCGAGGCGATCTATGATTAGGCGCAAGAAAGGGTAGATTTTATAAGGAGGGAGCATGGCTCAAGTAAAGAGGTCGGGACGAAAGAAGAAGGAAAAAAAGGATATTCCTGAAGGTATCGCCCATATCCAATCAACCTTTAATAATACTATTATCACCATTACGGACAAAACAGGTAATGTGGTGTCGTGGTCCAGTGCCGGTTGCCAGGGGTTTAAGGGCTCTCGTAAGGGGACTCCCTTCGCTGCACAGATGGCCGCCAGTGATGCGGCTAAAAAGGCTATGGAATACGGGATGCGGCACATCGAGGTCTATGTCAAAGGGCCGGGGGCCGGCCGTGAGGCGGCTCTGCGGGCATTGCAGGTGGCAGGTTTTAATATCAGCTTTATTCGTGACGTCACTCCCATTCCTCATAATGGATGCCGTCCTCCCAAAAGGAGAAGAGTGTAAAACTGCTCATGTCCGGTGTGACAAAAAGATAAAAAATATAGAGGAGGTCTTGACTTGGGTAAATACACAGGTCCTGCCTGTCGTTTGTGTAGGCGGGAAGGTTTAAAACTTTTTTTGAAAGGTGACCGGTGCTATTCGGATAAATGTGCCTTCGAACGACGTAGTTATGTCCCTGGGCAACACGGGCAGGCCAGGGTAAAGGTCTCCAATTATGGTCTGCAATTGCGTGAGAAGCAGAAAGTCAAAAGGATGTATGGCCTATTGGAAAGGCAGTTCCGTACATGCTTTGAGAAGGCCGACTGGCAGAAAGGTGTGACCGGCACGAATCTGCTGGTTTTATTGGAGCGCCGTTTAGATAATGTAGTCTATCGGTTAGGGTTTGCCAGTGCACGCAGACAGGCCCGACACCTGGTAAGACACAATCATTTTCTGGTTAACGGTAAAAAAGTGAACATCCCTTCTTATCTGGTGAAGGTAGGAGATGTTATAGAGATTAAAGAAAAAAGCCGGTCTATTTTGACCATAAATGAGGCCATTGAAGCCGTAGTAAGGCGGGGCGTTCCTCAATGGGTGGAATTGGACAAAGATAACTTTAGGGGCACGATTAAGGCCTATCCGATTCGTGAAGACCTGACCATGCCTATGCAAGAACAGCTTATTGTAGAATTATACTCGAAGTAAAAAAGGAAGTGCCGGATATGCCTAAAGAATTGACCAACTTGTCTGCACGAAACTGGCGGGAGTTAATAAAACCGAAGAGGGTAGAAATCGAGACAGACACTCATACCAATACCTACGGTAAGTTTGTCTGCGAACCGTTGGAACGCGGTTTTGGCATTACCCTGGGCAATGCCTTACGCCGGGTTTTGATCTCCTCGCTGCAAGGTGCAGCCATAGTTTCCATTAAGATAGACGGTGTTTCTCATGAATTCTCAACTATTCCAGGCGTAATGGAGGATGTTACGGATATCATCCTGAACTTGAAAAATATTCGCTTCAAACTCCATACTGATATGCCTAAGACTGTTCGTATCGAGGCAAAAAAGAAAGGATTAGTCACGGCAGGTGATATTATCACCGATGGTACAGCAGAGGTCTTAACCCCTGGTTTACCAATAGCCACTCTAACCGGCGGTGGCGCTCTGCGTATGGAGATGGTAGTTAAATGGGGTAAGGGTTATGTGCCGGCGGAGAAGAATAAAGAAGAGGGGCAGGCCATCGGGGTCATACCTATAGATGCCATATTTACACCCATAAGAAGGGTCAATTACATAGTAACCCATGCCAGAGTTGGACAGATCACCGACTATGATAAATTGAACCTGGAAGTCTGGACAGATGGGAGTGTCACTCCCGAGGATGCGGTGGCTTATTCAGCAAAGATATTAAAGGAGCAGTTCTCTGCGTTTATCAATTTTGCGGAAGAGCCAGAAGTTGAGCCGAGGGAGGAGCTTAAAGCGGAGAAGACCGCAATCAACGAAAATATTTACCGTAGCGTAGATGAATTAGAATTATCGGTTCGCTCCGCTAATTGTTTAAAGAATGCGGATATCAACCTGATAGGAGATTTGATACAAAAGACCGAGGCAGAAATGCTTAAGACAAAGAATTTTGGCCGCAAGTCTCTTAACGAGATCAAAGAGATGTTGGCTGAGATGGGTTTGTCCTTGGGAATGAAGTTAGAAAATTGGCCGCCTCCGCCATTTGAGATTGAAAAGAGAAGAGGAGAACAGGGATAATGCGACACAGGAAGGCAGGAATACGGTTAAGCCGCAATACGGCCCATCGTGAGGCCATGTTACGGAATATGGTTACCTCTTTGTTTATGCATGAAAAGATAAAGACTACCGATGCCAAGGCTAAAGTGCTAAGGCGCGTGGCCGAGAAGATGATTACTCTGGCTAAGCGCGGAGATATGCATGCCAGGAGGCAGGCCCTGGCAGTCATCCGTGATAATGGGATTGTAAAAAAACTCTTTGAAGACCTGCGCAAACATTTTGTTGACCGGCCGGGTGGATATACGCGCATAACAAAGATAGGCATGAGACATGGAGACGCAGCCCCGATATCTTTTGTGGAGCTGCTTACAGGCGCTGCCGGGGGAGAGAAGTCCCGGGGCAAAAAGGGTAAAGGAAAGACCGCGGCCAAGAAACGGATCGCTTCCACCAAGGCTACATCTGTAAAACCGGAAAAAACTGAAAAGAAAAAGACTGTAAAGGAGAAGGAGACTGCGGAAGAAAAAGTGAAGGCCGAATCTTCTGAATAGTAATTAGCCTTAGCAAGGCGTTATAGCAACCAATTTAACAGGCTGTACCTCCCCAGGTACAGCCCGTTTTTTTTGATAACAGGAGGCTCTTGCAAAAATCGTCACACCGGTGAAAACCGGTGTCCAGAGGTACCTCAATCTGCTTGAAATTACTGGATTCCGGCTTTCGCCGGAATGACAAGAACGCCATTCACAAGACTTTTGCAAGAGGCTCAACAGCTTAATTCTTATATGATGAGCCCCCTGCAAAACTCCATTTTTTGTCATCCCCGCAATGCTTTTGAGGGGGGACCTGATTTTATCCAAATAAATTGTTGTAAAAATCTGTCAAGATATTATATGGTTATGTTATTTTTATAATAATTTAAGCGGGATATGATATATTAGGGGACCATGGGCTGGATAGGCACCATAAATTGTTATTGCATAGAGCCCTAAAAGAACCCCTTGGGTTGTGGAGCCATTAAGAAACTATAGAATAACTTGTTTCCCCCTCCGCTTCGTTCCGGGAGAACCAGGAGTTCGAGACAGATGCCTCTCCGAGGCACTGCTCAACTGCCGCATTCTGTGAATATAAAAATAATTATTGCATGGAGCCCTAAAAGAACCCCTTGGGTTGTGGGGCTATTAAGAAACTGTAGAATAACTTGTTAGGCTTAAATATTTATGAAATTGATTGGACCAGATAATTCACCCATAGAGAAATGGGAAGATTGGGCACGACCTAAACGGGAGTATCAGTGGAAGTGTGGACGTAGCGCAATGGAATTGGCCAAAGCATGGTTTCGCGATGGACGTATTGCTGTCCCCAAAGAACTGATAGAACTTCTCGCAGGCCATCAACGATTATCGTGTCTGGAATTCATCAGTGGGATACCAGAAAAGGTTACTGCGTTACCGGAGAGAGGCGAAGGCAGAAACCATGACCTTTGGCTCCTCTGCAGGACGCCTTTTGAAAAAGTTACTGTATGTATTGAGGCAAAGGTCGACGAACCATTTGGGAATTATACTGTGGCAGAGTACTGGTCGCTCACAGTGAAGCGCCAACAAAAGGGCAATAGAACAAAAGCCCCCGAGCGGATAAAAAAACTCCTTTCCTTAGTGGGCACTGAAATAGATGATCCAACAAGGTCATCGTGGGCGGATATTAAGTATCAATTGTTGACGGCTATTTGCGGCACAGCTATCCAGGCCAAGGTCGATTCGTCGGCTTTAAGTGTACTTGTTGTGCATGAGTTCCAAACCAACAGCACTGAGAGAGACAAATTGGATCAAAATATGAGAGCATATGAATTGTTCCTGCAAACAGTTCTTAACGATCCGGAGATTGTCATTGAAAGTGGGCGACTGTATGGACCTGTTACGGTGGATGGAGTGAATTGTCTTATTGGCAAAGCAACTTGGATAGCCCAACAGTAGGGTGAACCAGACGCCGAGAAACGCCGGTGTCTTGATTGAAAGCGTCGGGCGGCGCTGGTTACCCTAGACATTAGCCCGCTGTACCCAATAACCAGTAGCATAGATTGTTGTGAGAGGGACAATGAAATGACTAACAACAAGCGCAGAATGATAGAAGGCTGGATTGATAAGGCGTGGAATCAGCTACAAACAGCGAAAGAACACTCAAAATCCTATACTCAATACTCCGAAGCTATACAAGCGGCTCAGGAATGTATTGAACTATCAGTCAAGTCAATCCTTTTGTTTCTCGATATTCCTTTCCCGCGCAGTCATAGGTGGGAACAGGACTCGAAGGAGTTCACCGCCATCGCAGAACAAATCCAAAAGAAGCAACTCATAGATAAACTTACAGCACAATATCTCAATCTTACCATCAACTTACCGCGACTTTTATTTTTGGTGAACTTCTGGGCTCAGTTTTACAACACGGCCAAGTATGGCTTTGAGGCCGGGTATCTGGCACCCGCAAAAGATTTGTTCAAGAAAGAGGAAACTGAACTTGCAGTGCAACATGCACAGGAATGTCATCAAGCAGCATCACATCTCAGATCCATCGGTGAAGACAAAATGGCTGCACTACTTTCATTCGAAGTGATGAATGCGAATGCACGCCAAGATTAGCCCGCCTTGCCGCGCCCGGTGTTTTACATCACCTATATCCCCTAACATCGGAATCCTCCCTTCTGTCCAGTACCAGCCTGCTCCTTCTATGTTTATCTTATGTAATAGTTTCTGCCTATAATTATCCGCATCCATATCCGATTTATCGATTTGACATCCTATCTCCTGGATTATATATGCACATGAGATCGGCATGATGTCCGGACCGGCGCATATCATGCCGTGAGTTAATACCGGCGAAAAGCTCGATGTTACCTGGAGGTGTTTTCTAATGGATAAAATTAAAGCCTTTTTCGGGACGCGTGTGGGAATCGTAGCTACGGGGACTGTTATCGGGATACTGGCCGCCTTACTTCAGAAGATGGGTAACCCGGGTAATATGGGTATATGCGTGGCCTGCTTTGAAAGGGATATTGCCGGCGCCCTGGGTCTGCATCGCGCGGCCGTTGTTCAGTATATCCGGCCGGAGATAATCGGGTTTATCTTCGGCGCCCTGATAGCCGCCTACGCCTTTAAAGAATTCAGGCCGCGTGCGGGATCAGCTCCTATTGTCCGTTTTTTCCTTGGTTTTTTTGCCATGACCGGGGCGTTGGTCTTTCTCGGATGTCCATGGCGGGCCTTACTTAGACTATCAGCCGGCGATGGGAATGCCATTGCCGGTTTAATCGGCCTTACAGTTGGCATAGCTATTGGTGTGGCCTTCCTGAAAAACGGTTACAATCTGGGCCGGGCACAGAAAAGCTATGTTTCTATGGGGTGGATACTGCCTTTAGCCATGGGCGCACTTCTTATGTTTCTTTTACTGGCGCCGCAGATGGGTGATAATGGTCAATCCGGGCCGATTTTTTTCAGCGTCAAAGGTCCGGGGGCCCTTCATGCGCCTGTAGCTGTATCACTCTTAATCGGCCTGCTTATCGGGTTTATTGCGCAACGGACCCGGTTCTGCACCATGGGGGCGGTCAGGGACATAATTTTGATGCGTGATTTTCACCTGGCGAGCGGCGTATTGGCGCTGGCTGCCGGCGCTTTCATTACCAACCTGATCCTTGGCCAGTTTCATGCTGGTTTTGAAAATCAGCCGATCGCCCATACCAACCAGTTGTGGAATTTAGGTGGTATGGTCCTGGCCGGGCTGGCCTTTGCCCTGGCCGGCGGATGTCCGGGGCGACAATTATTCCTGGCCGGCGAAGGTGATGGCGATGCCGGTGTCTTTGTCTTGGGTATGATTATTGGCGCTGGTTTTGCCCATAACTTTTCCCTGGCCAGTTCTCCCAAAGGGGTTGGCCTATATGGGCCTCTGGCCGTTCTTATAGGGCTTGCCTTCTGTTTCTTCGTCGGCTTTACCATGCGCGAAAAGATATAGAGGAGGAAGTGTAGAGATGACGGATTCTGTAGACGCCCGAGGACTTTCCTGCCCTCAGCCGGTCATTCTGGCCCGTCAGAAGATGCATTGGTTGGGACGGGGCACCTTTGAAGTGAAAGTGGACACGGATACAGCCAGGGAGAACATCACCCGCTTGGCCCAAAAAGAGGGATGGGATGTAGAGATCAAAGAGGCAGGCCGTGAATATGTATTGGTGTTGACAAAAGGGTAATGATTTGTGTCAGATTGAAGCTCCCCAGCAGCAAGCTGCGGGGAATCTCCGTATGTAAGGTAAAAAGCATAGTATTCGCTCGCTAACCCGCCGCAAGCAGCGGGGAATGCGCTCGCTATGCATGTTCACCGCAGAGCGCGCGGGAAACGCAGAGAAAAAATCAGATATTCCCTCCCCTGGTGGGAGGGGGCTATGGGGAGGGAGAACCTAACTGCCTGATATGCTGACTCGTTCACCCTCACCCCAACCCTCTCCCATCAAGGGAGAGGGGGATTTGGGGACTTTTTACGAAGCCTTCATCCTTACTCCCCGATAATCTGCAGAATAATCCTTCTGTCCCGGGGACGGTTATCAAAATCGACCAGGACTATCTGCTGCCAGGTGCCAAGGGTCAGCTTCCGGTCAATAAAGGGCACGGTCAGGGACGCCTTACAAAAGGCCGCCCGGACATGAGAAAACCCGTTGCCGTCCCCCCATCGTTTATTATGCTCATAATGCATATCTCTGGGCATAAGCCGCTCAAAGACATCTTTTAAATCGCTGACCGCTCCTGGCTCATATTCGATAGTCGTTATCCCGGCCGTGGAACCGGGCACGAAGGCAGTAAGAATACCGTCTTTTATGCCTAAATCCTTCAGCGACTCTTGAACCTGGGAGGTTATGTCGTATATCTCATTATTACCCTTTGTCTTTAAAGAGATATCCTTTGCGAAAACGGCCATAAAACTTCCTCCACAGAGGCTTCAACCCTCAAAAATAATCTTCCCAGCGAAAGATGAGGGGCTGAACATCTTCCTTAAGTATCTTCGCTGAGACCAGTTCCCCGACAAAAAGCGTGTGATCCCCGGCGGTAAAGGAGTCGGTCAAGCTGCACTCAAAGTAGGCCAGGGCATCGTTTAAGACCGGCGACCCATTGGGGGCATCAAAAAAGGAGATGCCTTCAAATTTATCTACCTTCCTGCCGCTCTTAAACCCAAAATGTTTAGCCAGATCCTGTCTCCCCTCCGGAAGCGTGTTTACGGCGAAATAACGTGCCTTTTCTATAAGCCCGTGGGTGTGGCGCATAGGAGCTATAGAGGCCATAAGCAAAAGCGGACGCATGGAGACCTGCGACACCCAGGCCGCCGTCATACCGTTAATTTTATCTCCTGAGCGCACGGTGACAATATAAACCCCATGTGAAATGGCCTTAGAAACTACCTGTTGCATAGTGGGATCCTCCTTTTTTAATGGTCAGTCTGCCTTTGGGATGGGCACCGGTGACCTCACCGATTACCGCCGCATCTTTTATGCCCGCCTCCCTCAGTTCCTTTAGGCAGGCCCCGGCCTTTGAGGCCTCCAGGGAAAAAGCCAGGCCGCCCGAGGTCTGGGCGTCAAATATAAGATCAACTACCACAGATTCAACTTTGGGGTCAATCCCCACGCTATGTTCACAAAAATGCTTTATCGCATAACTCCCGGCCGGAATAAGGCCGGTGAGGGCATATTCCCTGGCCCCGGGCAGGAAGGGAAGGCTGTCCGCATAAATGGCTATTTCACATTGACCGGCCCGGGCCATTTCCAGAAGGTGCCCGCCCAGCCCGAAGCCGGTTATATCCGTACAGGCATGGGCACCGTATCTGACCATGACCTCGGCTGCCTTATCATTAAGGGCGGACATGACCTCGATCACGCGATCGATAGAGGTCTGATCAGCCATCTTCCCCTTAATAGCCGTGGCAATTATCCCCGTGCCGATAGGCTTGGTAAGGATTAGCTTGTCGCCGGTCCTGGCGCCTTGGTTGGTAACAATTCTATCCGGATGGATAAGGCCGGTCACGGAAAGGCCGTATTTTATCTCCTTATCATCTACACTGTGGCCGCCTACCAGGAGAGCGCCGGCCTCCTGAATCTTCTCCATCCCGCCCTTCAAAATCTCCTTGAGGACATCTTTAGGCAGTTCCTTAATCGGAAAACAAACGATATTCATGGCCGTAAGCGGCCTGCCGCCCATGGCATAAATATCACTTAAGGCATTGGCAGCCGCAATCCGCCCAAAGTGGTAGGGGTCATCAACGATGGGTGTAAAAAAGTCCAGGGTCTGTACCAGGGCCAGGTCATCCGTAAGCTTATAGACCCCGGCGTCATCGAAGGTCTGACAACCCACCAGAAGATTGGGGTGAGTCCTAATGGGCAATGCCCTCATAACTTCCTCTAAGTCTCCCGGACTTAGCTTGGCTGCTCAGCCGGCGGCCCTGACTCTTTCTGTAAGCCTTAAATCATTTTGAGACATAAAATCCTCTTAAATAATTTCAAAGTTCAAAGTTCAAAGTTTAAATCAATGCCAAATGGCAAAGCTCAAATAGAGTCCGCCGGAGGCGGATGACCGGTCATCGCGGACGGAAGCCGCTCCTACACGTTATACCTCATCCAACTACGAAGTCCTCACGGTAACGTTTAAACAGGCCTTTATCATACCCCATTTTAAGCATGTAGCGCACGGCCTGGACACCCTCTTCACCAATATCCAGCGTGAAGGAGTTTACGTAAAGATTAACATGTTTTTTTATCACATCATCTTCTAATTCCTGTGCATGGTTCCGGATATAATCCATGGGCTCTTCCCTGTGGCTAAAGGCGTACTGAATGCTCTCCTCAAGGCAGGAATCAACGGCTGCCAGCTCTTCTGTCCCTAAATCTCTGCGGGCGAATATACCGCCCAGAGGAACCGGTAGTCCCGTCGTCTCTTCCCACCAATGACCAAGATCCACTATCCTGACTAGGCCTTCTTTCTCATAAGTAAATCGGCTCTCATGGATTATAACCCCGGCATCCACCATTCCCATCTTAACAGCCGGGATTATCTTCTCAAAGCCCATTTCGACCACATTATGGTATTCTCCATAGAGCTTAAGGAGCATGGCTGCCGTGGTATATTTGCCCGGTATGGCTATTTTTTTATCCTGAAGTTCTTCCGGGGGACAGGACCGGTGAGAGATCAGCAGCGGGCCGCACCCCCGGCCCAGGGCGCTGCCGCTTTTTAAAAGGACATAATCATCCACAAGATGGGCAAAGGCATGATAGGAGAGTTTAGTTACCTCCAGTTCCCTCCGGAAGGCCATCTGGTTCAAGGTCTCTACATCGGCCAGCATCTCCCTGAAGCGCAGCTTACAATGGTTTAGCCGGCCCCTTACCAGGGCATAAAAGATGAATGTGTCATTCGGGCATGGGGAAAAACCAAGACTGTAGGTCTTCATCGTAATAACTCAGGCAGGAGCCTGCCAAGCAGCCCGGCGCCCTTAGCCACGGCCTCCTTAATTTTCCATCCGGAGATATCGCGATCCTCCACCATATTACTTATGCATCTCAACTCCAGCATGGGTACGCCATAGAGTTCACAGACCCGGGCGATAGCCGCACCCTCCATATTCTCACAGATGGCGTTAAATTTATCCCGCAGGACGTTACCCCTCTTGAGGGTCCCGCTACAGGCGTGCACGGTAACAAAAGGCCCCTTCTTAAATGGCATCCCCAGGGCCACGAGCTTGCCCTCCACCTGATCTGATAAACTGTTTCTCAGGTCAAAGTTTTGCTTGCCGGTTAACATCTCATCGGTGAAATAATGTATCTCATCATCCATGGCTATACCGAAATCTCCGAAACGCTCTTCTTCCGCCAGACAGACATCCAGGATGCCTATTCCTCTTTCTGTGTATGCGCCGCCAACCCCAAAAAGGATCACCCCGTCTGCTTTTTCCCTCTCTAGAAATCTCGTAAGAGATATGGCGCTCTCCACCGGCCCCACGCCCGTGACCAGAAACTCGAGCTTCCCAAAGGCACCTACCTCGCGTCTCAGTAGACTGATTTCTAACTCTGTCGAGCTGACGGCCAGATACATATTAACATCAAACTCCAGTTTTACATCCAGGTCAATCCCGATATTGTGCTACCAGCCTTGCATAATCAGGAGTTTCTTTCTCAAGGTAGCTTCTTACTGCCCTTTCGGCTATCTTTAACGCGAATTCATCAAAGAATCTCTTCAGGGCCATATAGTCATAAGAAACAGTGCCGTCAATCTCCTGATAGTTTTTACTCATAACACACTCAAGCTGCCTCCCGTCTTCATATCCACCGCCAATAATGGCCGCTATGGTCTGGCCTGAGTCAATAGGTCGGAGAGGTAAAATCAGTTCTACATGAAACTTCTCCAACAGCTTCGTGTATGAATCCAGGGCAATGTTCACTTGATTTAGTTTGATTTTGCCATCGTGAGATTCACGCTCTCCGCCTATGACCATAGTGCAATTAAGCATTTTTGCAAGGGGTACCCTTATGGCATGGATATATAAATGACAGCCTGCACATGGTGTGTAAAAACCGAATATCCTAAAAAGATGCGCGGCTAATCTTCCGCAGAGTACGTTCCAGAGTTTGGGGTCGCCCAAAAATACTGGGTCAAAGACCTTAAGGCCGTATCTATTAAACCTCTCTTTAAGAAAAGTAATTTTATTCGACAATATCTCCCAGTCACCGAATTCCGTACTCGTATAGACTATGGTCGGAACTATGGCCTTGATTGGAAGCATTTCACAGGCGCGAATAGCGGCAGCAATGCTATCCCTTCCTGCTATTTCGGCTATGGCAGTATTCCCAGTATCCTTAATCTCCTTAATGGTTGAGGCAGGTAACATCCAGTCCGGGAGATCAAAAACGATTACCGGCTTGTTGGTTAAAATCTCAAGAAGTCTTTTATCCACGTCTAGGCCCTTAGTCCTAAATTTCGTATCACTTTAGCGTTTTGAAATAGTCCACCCTCTAAGGTTCCAGTTGCAGAGTGTCGTGGCTTAAATCCGAAATCCGAATATCGAAACTCGAAACAAATTCTAATTTTCAAATTTAAGAATGTCCCAAACTGCGGCGGAGCTAATTCGTTTTGAACATGCATAGCAAGCGCATTCCCCGGTGCTTGCAGCGGGGTTAGCGAGCGAATACGATGCATTTCACCTTGCATACGGAGATTCCCCGCTGCTTGCAGCGGGGAGCTTCAATTTCTCATTTCGGTGATTCGATATTGTTTCGGATTTCGTGCTTCGGATTTCGAATTTGAAATCGCACCAAACACGAAATCCACCGTATTTGGGACAATTTTCAAAAGGCTAAACTGTTACAATATATTCATAGCTTCAGAGGCTTATAATTACCAGGATAGTAGGGTTGATCAACCGGCGTATCCATAAGCCCCCGCAGTTTTGCCCGGTCAAGAAAATTAAGGATCAGATACATCAATTCCTTCCCCCTTACGATTCCCAGTCCTCCTCCCGCACCGCTTATTTCATTGAATTCCCCCACCTTGTCCCGTCTCACATATTTACCAACCATGGTGAGAGGCACTGTCTCACCCGTGTGTATCATCGATCCCGAACTGGCCGTAGAATGGTCAGCAGTAACCACCAGTAACACTTCAGTATCCGGTATGATTTCATTTACGGCAATAGACATGGCACGGTCAATAGCTTCAATTACCTCTTTTTTATACCAGGGGTTTTTTGTATGTCCTGCCTCATCCGGCATCTTGGTATGAACATGGATGAAATCATAATCTCTTGCATCCTTCGCAACCCGAAGGCGGTCTTTTAAATCATCCTCAACACTTCCCGTATCTCTGACCTTTACAGTATCAATTCCCAATCCATGGCAAAGTCCCCAGTAAATTGCGCCTGAGGAAATAGACAATCCCCTGAGTCCCCATTTTTCTTTGAAAGGTGCCAGCCTTCTCTTTTTACCCGCCCTCTGGGTGACAAGGGCATTGACCGGAAGGACATTTGCCGCCATTCGTTCCTTATTAATACGATGGCTGGAGAGTTTTTGATGACACCATATAAGGTATCTATTTAATACCGAAGCAGTCTTTCTGGATGCATCGGTCATTCTTTTTTGAACAATGGGCATGACCTCAATTACTGCCCTCCCCTCATGTATAGGGTCTGAATCGGTTATATGCCCTGATACACCCCCTTTAAGGAGGAGAAACCCGTCGATTCCTCTGGAGTGTATAAGATTAATCTGTATCCCGTCTTCTTCAAATGTTTTTATCTCATCTTTAAGTATCAGAGATTGGGCATGATGGAGTTCGGGGCGTCCATGTCTAAGTATGAGATTATTATTCCGCTCCTCTACCGAACATAAATGGCATAGGACGGCAACATCACTGTCATCAACTTCTATCCCTTCTCCTATGGCTTCGATTATGCCCCTTCCGGGAAAATTCTCAATTTCATAGCCAAATATCAAGAAGTGCGCAATCTCACTGGGCATCGGGATGCCCTGCCAGGAACTGTGATATAAACCATTCATCCCTATAGATGCAAGGTAATCCATATTGGGCGTGCATGCTGCATGGAGGGGTGTTCTACCTTCAAAACACCCCTGACCCCTGTCTCCAATACCGTACAGAATTACCAAAATGCATCGCATATTTATTTATATCACAGTAAGAGCCGATTCTACCAATATATATTAGCTATGTATCATGCTATTTTCATCGGTAATATCTATTTGACAATCAGCAAGCTAGAGGCATAATGGCAAGCCATGTTAATGGATATGCATATACATACACACTTTTCTCCTTGCAGTGTGATTGATATTCTGCAACTTCTGAGAAAGGCGCGGGAAATAGGCCTTGATGGTATCTGTATAACTGACCATGATACCATGGCTTCCAAGTCTGTATTCGAAAATATTGCTGATGACTTAGGACTCTGTGTTATGATAGGTATGGAGTACACAACCACAAAAGGTGATTTTTTGATATTTGGGCCCATTGAACATATTCAACCCCAAATGGATGCGGAAGACCTTTTAAGATGGGTACAAGAAGAAGGAGGGATAGCTATTCCTGCCCATCCATTTCGGAAATATAGACCTGTGAACTACAGCATTCTCCAATCTTCAAAAATAATAGAAGGGTTAAACGGGAGAAACTGCCCCTCGGAAAATGAATTATCCAGAAACTGGGCACAAGAACAGGGCAACGGTATAAAAGAGATCGGAGGCAGTGATGCCCATACAATTGAAGAAGTGGGCCGAATGGTCACAATATTTGAAAAAAATATGGTTCCTCCGCAGAATTTGTGGGTCCGTTTTAGGTATTGATAGTGTAACCACTGTAATATGAAGCCATAAAAAAAGCATCCTGTTCTCTTTTCTGGTATGGAGATTTGTGACAAGCAAATCCATCCGGAAGGGGGAGAACAG
>OMKS01000315.1_pt1 | contig 45258 bp, 41 predicted proteins | sample 1674721 | NCBI WGS metagenome assembly OMKS01 (sample SAMN06264996, study PRJEB25208) | sediment metagenome | isolation source: hot spring sediment | place: USA: California | collected 2014-09-02 | reverse complement strand
ATCGTATGCGATTCCAGGGGGAATCTCCTGGTCGTTTGGCAGGATTTATATAGCGGACAGTGGGAAATCAAATATGACCGTTTGAATCTATTTGGAACCATCCTCGACTACGACGAGACGATCAGCTCGGAAATCCTCGGCAACTCTACGGGGCCCTTGGCCCTCATTGGAACACATAACGAGACCATCGTACTGTGGATCGGAGATATCGGAAATCCAGAGATCTACTTCACCAGAACGCTTCTGCCAGATCTGAGCGTCTCGTCCGGCGATGTATCCCTCAGCACATCCTCAGCGCTCGAGAACACGACTCTTCTCGTCGATGCGATCATCAGAAATCTGGGAGATTCGGAAGCCCAAAATGTGGATGTAAAAGCCGTGGTGAACGGTGAAAGTCGAGCAACGGATACGATCGACTCGCTGGCAGCCGGAGGGATATATGCGGCGACCTTCGAATTCACGGTCATCAAAGGGGACTCGGTCTGCGATATAATCGTGGACCAGGCTGATCTGATCTACGAATACGATGAGAGCAACAATGCGGCCAATATCGCTTTCTCGACCCTTTACTTCGATTACACGGCCATGGCCAGCGCCTCTTTGCTTTCGATACCTCCCGGCGGTACGATGAACCTCACTCTCGATGTCGACAATGCCGGCAACTATCAGAACTCCGTCATGATCAATATATCCACCGATGACCTTCCTTCTGACTGGACATTCCAGGTCAGCGGGGGCAATGTCACGAATTTCACGCTCGAGGTCCCGGCTGGAGTTCAGTCATCGGTTCCGATCTCGATCTCGGTGCCCGACGGAGCGCCGGCCGGTACATGGAACATTCCGATATCCTCCGTCTCTCTGAGCGATCCGAGAATCGGATCGGACTGCGCTATCACGGTCGAAGTGCCGTGGGTTGGAAGGATCGGGCTAATAGTACCGAATCCGGTTCAGCTCATACCCGGCAACTCTCACACCTTCCAGTTCACAGTATATAACCTGGGCAACCATATCGAATATTTCACTGCAGATGTCGCTGAGAGCAACAACTGGGAAGTATCAATAATCGGCGGGATGGACTTCTCCCTGTCCCCGCTTGAGACCTATGTCATCCAGTGCAACGTAAATGTGCCCGAGTTCACGCTCCCGAACACGATGTCGGTCGTTGTAATGAACATCAGCTCGCTGAACCTGACGGGCAACTTCATTTCCGGCGGACTGACATCAACAGTGACTGTGCACGAAGAGATATCGATGTATGTGACCTATCAGAACGTCACCCAGGACCAGTTCCAGCTGACCAGCGGCGCCTTCCAGTTGGAGATAACCAATACGGGCAACATCGGGGAGCAGATCAACGTCACCCTGATAGGTAATCAGACCTCGTTTCTGATAATCGACGACAGCCTTTTCGTCCTGTCGCCAGCCAGCTCGAGGACGGTTACCGTCAATCTGACCGCCTCGGCTGATATTCCCGCGGGGAGCTATACCTTCGCTGTGAGGGCTCAGAGCACCTCAAACAGCCAAATTTTTGCAGAGACATCGCTTCAGTTCTCCATTGAGCCATTCTATGATCTGTACCTCGTTGTCGATCCGTCTCAGGTGGAAGGTCGTTCCGGATCCGTTTTGGAATCGACCGTCTCCGTATATAATTTCGGAAACGCCGATGACAGATGCACGCTATTCATCGATTACGCCGGTTTCAATGAGTCAACGGTCACGATCGACGGATTCGTCTACAAGATCGAAACCGACATTCTGCCAGATATAGAGCTTGATGTGGGAGGACATGTCCAGTTCTCAATTTCGATCATCACCGAGGGGCGTCCGCCGGACAGGTACGCGGTATTCATCATGGTCGATTCAGCGAACGACCCGAGTGTGTCATCCGATGCTTCCCTTTTCGTCGTTATAACGCAGAAGCGCTCTCTGATAGATGTAATACTCTCTCCGATTGTGCTCATAGCCATTATCTCCGCGGCGGCGTTCGGGATTTACTTCTTGCTGATAATGCTCGGGGTCATGCCGGTCCCGAAGATAATAAGAAAGGAGCCGGCGGCTAGGACTTCCAAGGCGAGGGCTTCAGAGAGAACTAGCAGAGAGGCTCAGGCCCGTAGAGCCCAGCAACCAGGAAGGGCGGCGACCAGACCGGTGCAGAGAAGATAGTCGAATACATGAGGTGAAGACAATTTCGAATGCGGTCTCCGGATATGGGTTAGAAGGATTTAATTTGCTTCTATCTCATTATCCCCGGTGAGGAGGTCGATCTCCTGAGCATGATCAACTCGAAACACCTGAGAAAGAAAGTGGTTCTCATCGGTGACAGCGCCGTGGGAAAGACCTCGCTCGTCAGAAGATATGTGATCGATCTTTTTGACGATAAATACATCGCGACGATAGGCACCAAAGTGCTCAAGAAGGAGATCGAGTACAAGCTTCCGGCCAGATCGATCTATCTGACCATGATGATCTGGGATATCCTCGGCCAGAGAGATTATCGTAATGTCAGAGACACGAGTCTCAAAGGTGCCAACGGGGCCATCATCGTTTCCGATCTTTCCAGACCCGAGACGATTTCCGGCATAGCCGAGTTTTGGGTTCCACAGATACAGGATGTCATTGGGAACATATCTATGGTCGTTATCGGAAACAAATGCGACCTCGTGCCAGAAGGCGACAAATCGATCGAACTGCTATCCTCCCTCTCTTCCGAGCTGTCAAGTCCGTATTTCATATGCAGCGCCAAGAACGGCCAAAATGTCGAGAACGCTTTCAAATCGATCGGAGAACTCGTTCTGAGAGACGGGATCGATTCTATTGGCATGGAGGAGACGCAACCCGCGTTTTCGCTCACAAACGCGGTGGATTTCATCATCAGTGACTTCTGTGAGCAGTACGGCGACATCCCGAAAGGGATGGAAATAATCGAGCAGAAATTCTCGAATGCGGGCGTCGATATCAACGCACCGGTAAAGGATGATATCCTCGAGGCATTGGAATTGCTGGCAGATGTCGAGAAAGACCGTCTCGGAAGAGAAATCTCGGAGATCAACAAGCTGAGAAGATGGAGGAAGCTTGAGGAGACCGAGAGCAGTCAGTGATTGTATTTCGAAGTCTACATCCTGATTGGCTTATTCTTGCCCTTGTCCTTCGAGTTATCTAGATAGAAGTTGTTGAACAGGATCTCTATGCCCGCCAGATCTGTCGCAGAATCCCCGGAGAAGTTCTGTATTCTCTTCCCGTAGATCTTCTGAATCTTGCCCTTGAGATTGTCCAGCTTCTGTTCAAGGTCGTTCGGTGCCGTTCCGGAGTAGGCGATGGCTAAGTACGAGAAATTGCCCCTGTGGAGGGCGACCGTATAATCCTTGAAATCGAAGTGCTTGATCCCCTTGCTTTTTTGCTCGAACGCATCGTCTACAAAATCGAGAACAGCGGTGAGCATGCCGCTGAAGATGTCGTCGTCCACCTTGACCGTGTCTCCTTTGGCGTACCGGGCCATCAGCATGCCGGTATTGTGAATTAGCATTATGTCCTGAATACTGAACGGACCTTTCATTCGCCGGCTTATTATGACAAATGCCAGTAGCGCTCCCAGTGCGGCGATCATTGTAATTATCCACAGGAAGAAGATCTCCTGGGGATTGTCGACTCTCTCCCTCTCAATGACCACGAGCAAAACACAGGAAGTCTCGCCGCCATCCATATCTCTCACGGTGATCGTTACATGTTCTGTGATCGAGTCCGCATCGCCCAAATATTCCTCCGGAAAGTCAAATATCAGATGACCCGAAAAGCCGATGATGTATTCCGGCATACTTGTACTTATGATGAGCATCTCTATTGGGGTCTCAACATCGTATACATCCTCGCCCAAGCTCAATATCGATTCGACCCCAGCAATCACATGTACCTCTCCAATATCTCCGATGACCGGCAGATCGTTTTCGGACAAAACTGTGAGCAAGACGGTTCTCTCGGAGAACGCACCTTCAGAATCGGTAGCTCTTACGGTCAAGAAGAGCTCCCCGAACCAGTTATCTGTCTGTGTGAAATTGAGACGGGTTCCAGACTGATCCTGCTTGACGGCGATGCTGATGTTCTCTTCCCAGCAAAACGCAGAATATGCCAAGTCTGGGCCGTCCTCGACATCGTCGAAGAAAAATTCGAGATAGGCCGTTAACGGGTAATCCAGCTCCTCATCCTCAACGAAGGAATGGTCCGGAAGCCCGATGCAGTATGGCGGATAGTCGGTTCCGACGGTGATCGAGAAGGAGCAGGTCTCCGAGGACCTTCCATCGCTAACGACGAGGTTTATCTGATATGAGTTTCCGACCATGTTCTGTGACATCAGAATGGTCATTATGCCATCGGAGAAGCTTATGTTGTCATCCATATTGGTCGAGAATTCCAGCTCTTCCAAAAGTGTATCCGGATCGAATACATATGGGAATAGGGACAGCGAATATGGTACATTGTACCGGACCACTATGTCCGGTATCTGCCTGACCTCAGGCGACTGCATCACTCTCAGGACCGTGACATAGATGGTATCTTCGACTCTTGCATTGCTAGGATCAATCGCCCTAAAGGTGATCCTCTCGACGCCGTACCAATCCATCGGGGCGAAAAAATCGACCTGTCCCGAGTATTGATATACCACGATGTCGACCTCGACGTTCCCCACTACGAAAAACAGGGTATCGTCATCCAAATCATCGAAATACTGGAATAGGTTGAAGGCGTTAATCACAGATCCGCCCTGATATAACGTGATATCCGGCAGTTTTTCGAGAATTATCGGGGGAATGTCGTCCGAGACTAAGACATCAAAAGTCGTGGAACCCTGAAGCTCTCCGTCATCTACGCTTATTTCGAACTCTACCTCGGTTCCATTCAGGCTTTCAGGCAGAAGGAACGTTCCGATTAGACCATCGAATGTCACATACGCTGCGTTCTCGTTCGTGCAAGTCAAATTGAGCTGGTCTGACGGTGTCTCTACATCCTGGACATACGGCTCGAAATCGTATTCGTAAGCCATATCGAAGTGTACTGTGAAGTCAATGATCCGCTCGATTTGCGGAGCATCATTGACCGGGATTATTTCGATGATTAGATTTTGACTCGCCGTCAGTCCTGCCGAGTCCACAACAGTGAATGTGATTTCATCTGTTCCGTACACATTTTCGGGAGCTGTAATCCACATATACCTTGCATTTGTTCTGTTTTCTCCCTGCACGGATATCAGCGACTTGCCAGAAGTGTACCACTTCAGAAGCTCCAGACTATCCTCGCAGTCGTGAATATATGGCTCAAGATCGATTATCAGCTCGCCGAAATCCTCTTGAACCGTTTGATCCGGTATCCGTGGAGATATATATGGGGGATCCTCGACCGGTAGTATGAAAACACTGATATTCTGGCTTACCTCCAGCAAAGTGGAATCTACCAGAGTGAAAGTGATCACATCCGTTCCAAACAGGTTCTCGCCAACGGAGATGTTCATTTCCATATTTCCAGTGATGTTCTCCCCTTCTATCGAGATAATGGATTCTCCTGTGACATACCAGGTCAGGGAAGCCTGGATATCGTTCGGATCGTGGATATATGGCGTGAGATCGACAGTCCAAGGCAAAGCGTCTTCGTACACGATTTGATCCGGAATTACGGGACTGATATATGGCGGAGCAGGAGTTTCCGAGGTTGTCTGGTACGATACGCTCATACTGTAGACTTCGGGGGAAGCTCCAGGATCTGCGGCTGTGAGATCGATCCTTATCTTTATCATGCCAGTTGACACATCCGCCGATCTTATATCTCCTGAGGGTGACGGAACCGGAAACCAGTTTCCCCCGCCGTCCGTCGAGTATCTCAGAACGACCCAGCCTCCATTTTCAACGAAGTCTGCCCAGCTCCTGTTCCACTCTCTCAAATTATCGGGTGCGACGGCGTCTTCCGTTTCTATGCTCCCTTCAAGAACATACTCGATGCCTCCAGATTTTAGAGAATGAAGAATCGGCGTACAGGAACCCGTTGCTGTTGTCAAGTTCGCTTTTATCTGGATATATCTGGATATCCTGTCGATTTGAGCAAAGGCCGTGGCATTTGAAAATGGGATCTCCATCCATATGGACCAACTCGGATCTTCGACATCGATCGAATTTCCGGTTCGTATGAAAACGGTGATATTTGAATCAGCGACAATTGTGGAGTTGAGATCAATGAAAGTCCAGTGAGTGCGAGAAAGGAATCCGATTGTTTCCGATACATACTCGCCGCTGCTGGGGTACCTTATCACGTCATACCCGATATAGAGAAATGGGCGCTGTGAGCTGTTCGAGATTTCGGATGAGAAATACTTTACAATTCCGTCTGAACCTATCCCCGGAATAAGAAATACCGATGGTGAGTCCAATTGTCCACTATATTGCCATTCTTCTATAGTTTCCGTGATGTCAAAGGTATTCCACCCATTGCCATTGAATGGATTTATAACATATGTTGCCGTCAGATTGAAGTCGCCTCCGGTCTGATTCCATTCCATGCCATCGGATGCGTGTGTCCAATTGGCCGCGTAAACCGGAAGGTCGTAGTACAACACTTCGCAGGCCAATTTCGCCGATCCGTCTGGAGAGTTCGATTCGGACAGAGCCTTGCTAAGGCTCGATTCCCTGAAATCCATCCGCCAATCCATCGAGAACCCCGCGGTATGATAGATCCTCATCGCATTGTCGGACATGGCCAGAATTTCCAGGTTGCAGTCCCCTTCGATGTCTGCGGAAATAATTGCCTTGTCAATCCTCGAGCCGGTTGAAAACGCCTGGATCTTCCCGATCATCGTTCCGTTTCTATCGATGATGTTGATGGCTCCCTCTCTGTCACCGATGAAGATCTCGAAGATTCCATCGCCATCGTAATCCATGAATGATATCGAACCGCGTGATTCATTTGCCAAGTTGCATTCCCAGATAATCGTGGAATCGGTATTTATCGCCAATACCTTCCTCGGTTCTCTGGCAATGGCAACGATTTCGTTCTCACCGTCATCATCAATATCTGCAACGGCGAGGCCGTCGCCGTATCTTGCGTTAATGTCATCATAGGTCCACAGAAGCTCACCGTTGCTGCCATTGACAACATGAACCGCTCCCCCGCCCGCGTCTTCGCCAAGGGCTATATCCTCATACTCGTCTCCGAGCATACGTGCTGCAGCGAAAGAATTTTTGTAGCTAGAAGAGCTCACAGAGGTGTTCTCCCATGCAAGGGTGCCGTTTGAATACAGGAGAGCGATGGCTCCATTATCGCATCCTACGGCGATCTCGAGTCCGGATGAATTTTTGAAATCGCCAATGACAATTTGAGCCGGTGTTGCGTCGATATAATTCTCCGGCGTTTGCCAAATTATCGACCCGTTCATTCCGGAGACTGCGAATATCTTCTTCTTGTCATTTGTGCCAATTATGATCTCCGGTACCCCGTCCTGATCGATATCGCCGACGGCCGGTTGAGTCATTCCATTGGCATCGATTCCAGCAACACTGCCATCAAAGAGCAACATCCCTTCTGAATCGATGACCTTGAACCCGACGTTTCCGGCTGAATAGATTATCTCAGGATAACCATCGAGATTCACATCCGCGATGGTCAGTGAATCCCCGAGATCTTCATCCGTTGAAAAAGGAGCCGCCCAGAGCGGTGTGCCCATGCTCAATGGGTTTATCTCGGATCCATTATAGGCGATGATGTACCGCGATGCGCGGTCGAATATTATCACGTCCAGGTAACCGTCCATGTTTAAATCCGCAATCGCTGGCACGCATTCGGGGTCCGAAACCAATCCTCCGCCCATTACAGATGGCATGTCATCCAAATCTCGATATTCCGGCACATCGGATCTTTCCGCATAATATCTCAGCAGGAAAGCTTTCGATTCGAAGGGAGCGCAGGTGACGGGAAAGCCGATTGTGGCGGATTGCAGCGTGCCGTTCAGAGAGGTCTGTATTAGGAATCGGGAGGCGTGTTCAATGCCATCACTGTACAATATCAGCTGAACATCCGGATCCAATGTTTCGAGTTCCGGCGGAATCGATATATCGACCAGAACCGGCTCATTGATTCGTGGTGTCCCCTCCGTCTCATTTACAATTATGGTTGCAACCGTATAATCCCAGCCGCCATCTCCTTCGGTCCAATCGGATTCCGATCCCCGGACCTCGATGGTACCGTTGAGATCGCACACTTCTTTGAAGAAGGACAGGGTCGCGGTGATATTGAACGCATCGCTGGGGATGACCGAAGAAAGGAAGGCCGAGTCGAGGCGCAAAAGAGCATTGTAATCATATCCGTTCGAATCGCTCCCAATTAGGATGAAGTCGGAACCGCCGTAGTTGATTCCCGGTGTGGAGCTGGTAATGTATGTGTCCGATATGCGAGATCCGTCCAGAACGACATTGTCTGTCTGTCTTATCGGTTCAATGACAGGTAGAAGCAGGTCTCCCGGCTGAGAATCCTTATCGAGACCTGTAAGGCTGCCATTCGAGAAGTCCTGGGATGACGTGATTGTCCGTTCCACTGTGCTGTAGCCGAGCCGCAGAGTGCCATTTTCTATTACGGTGTTGTTCAGCGTATAATTTGAGGGATTGCTGAAATCCCATGTGAACGTCCGGTCCAGATCACTGGTCTCCTCCCATAACGGATCAGAAACAGCTAAAATCGCAAATTGAAATAGTAACTGGGTCATGACGACAACTGAGATGGAGATGATTCTCCAGATTTGTTTCCGATCCCTCCGAACGGCAATCAAATGAATCTCTCCAATTGGTCATAGGCCAATTGTGCCACTGAGCAAGCTATAAACATCCCAAATCATACCTATTAAAGGGAAGGATTTCGGTATCGAGATTGATAATACCCCGCGTCTTCTTCGAGCGGGCATTGGCAACCTTATTATATCGATTGGAAAATTCATTTCAGTCAAATATGAGCCTTCCGCAATATTTGAAAGTCAGGAGGACCTATGGTCTTTGGCTACAACCATGAAAAAGCGGACGCTTGAAATAAAGCTGGCCAAGCTCGAGGTGCCGGAATCTCCCAAGGCAGATCTCGAGCAGTACACAACACCCGCGGACGTCGCATCCGATCTCCTCTGGACCGCCCTTTCATTCGGGGATATCCAGGGAAGGAAGATAGCCGACCTGGGCTGCGGGAACGGCATACTGGGCATCGGAGCGTATCTCCTGGGAGCCGAGGAGGTCACATGCTATGATGTCGACCCCGGCATGGTCGAGCTCGCGAAAAGGAATGCCGCCTCGATCTCGGCCAATATCATTGGGGTCTGCTCCGATGCGGAATCCATCAGTGAGAGATATCAAACGGTCGTCCAGAACCCGCCTTTCGGAGCGCAGAGAAGTGCCGCTGACAGGCCGTTCCTCCGGACGGCGATACGAATCTCAGAGGTGGCATACTCGCTTCACATGGCGGAAACGACCGGCTTCGTTGCAAAATTCTGCAACTCGATCGGAGCGGAAGTTCAGCACATCAAAAGTTATAAGTTCAAGATACCGTTCATGTTCGAATTTCACAGCAAGCCAGAGGATTTCGTGGATGTTGCATTGCTGAGAATAAAAACCAGAGGGTGAAACCTCTTGACAGAAAAAAAGGAATCAAAGAAGGTCCTCCCAGGTGAGCTTGTGGCTACCGCCGAGGAGTATATGCCAGGTTTCGGAACCTTCGAGGACGACGGGAACATCTACTCCACTGCCATTGGATCGCTTTACCTCGACGAAGGGAACAAGATCGCCAGACTCGATTTCAAGAATCCACCTCTCGTCGCGTTCGACGAGGATGTGGTATTCTGCGAGGTGACAGACGTTAAGCCATCCATGGTCGTCTGCAGGATCCAGGCGATGGAGGGCACCAGCAGAGGCATCACCGGGGAAACGATGGGAACCCTTCATGTGAGCAAGATCTCAAACCGGTATGTCGAGGACGCCTCGGAAAAATTCAGAATCACAGATATAATTAGGGCGGAGGTTATCCAGAGCCGGCCTTCGATTCAGCTGACGACCGCGAAGCCGCACCTGGGGGTCATAATGGCCAGATGCAATTCCTGCCGGGAACCGCTCGACAGGAAGGGCAACAAGCTGTACTGCGAGAGCTGCGAGAGGACCGAATATCGTAAACTCGCGAAAGATTACCGCGATGTCAAGCCCTGTTAGGTGCAAAAGAGATAAATCACCGGTCCAAGATAAGCAAATACGGGAAAAGAGGCGTTTGATGTATTCTGATGCAGAAGAGATGGTCAGGGAGATCAAAAAGCTTCGGGAGGAGCTCAACCAGATGCGAGAGATCGTGAACATGCTCCTCAATGTGGTTATGGAAGAATCGGAGGAGGATGAGTTCGAACAAGCTCTCCTTCAGGACGACTCGGCGAAGCGATTCAACCTGTACAACTGAAGCTGTCAAGCAAAGAACTACGGCGGGCGTCGCTAATTATTCAGTCTATTGCCGAATCAGATTCCTGGGAGACAGGTCTAAGTCCGAATTCAGCTATCACGCCACTGCGGAGGCACGAGCATGGACCGTATGAAACTGGTGCTGCTTCTCTCAGGAGGCATTGATTCCCCTGTCGCGGGCTATTTGATGGGCAGACAGCGAGCTGAAATCATCGCTCTTTCCGGATTCGTGAGCTCCGGAAACGAGGAAGCCCATGTTCGTAAAATGACTGCCCTCGCAGGCAAGATCGCCGTGTCCATCGGGCATGAGGCGTCACTTCATGTATATGATCAGAGTCTCGCCCTCGACTGTTTCAGAGACGGAATGAGGCCGAACCTTACGTGCGTGCTGTGCAAGCGCGCAATGCTCAGGATGGCTGAGAAGCTTTGTAAGATGACCGACAGCTCTGCGATTATAACCGGGGACTCCCTCGGGCAGGTCGCGTCGCAGACACTGCGGAATATCGCCGTTATCGAAAACGCAGTCGCGACGCCGATCCTGCGGCCGCTGATCGGTTTAGATAAGATGGACATCGTTCGGATTGCGCGGAACATCGGCACATACGGCACATCGATTGCCTCCGGAGCGCCATCATGCGAATTCGTTCCAAAGCACCCAGCAACGAGGTCGCTGATCGAGGAAGTACTGGAGGAGGAGATGAGGGTCGGGATCGAAGGGATAATGGACGAAATGGCCAGCACACTGAGGGTGATCGAGCATGAAAGATTCAACGAATGAGGCTAAAAAGACGCTTGTGGCCGATACTTCGGCCCTCTTCAACGCGTCCGATTTTCCGGCCCACTTCGATATAGTCGTCCCGCCAGGAGTAGTGGAAGAGCTTAGAAGATGGGGCATGGATCGGCGATTGGATATGCTTCTGGCCTCTAGAATCGAAGTCCGAATTCCGTTGAACGGCTCGCTCGAAAAAGCCCGCAAAGCCTCCGAGGCGACAGGGGACATAGGCAGACTGTCAGATACCGACATCTCCGTCGTCGCCCTGGCGATCGAGCTCGAGGCGCCCGCCATCACGGATGACTACTCGATTCAGAACGTGATTAAATCGCTCGGTGGGAAGTTCCTCACGATGGAGAAGATCGGGATCAGGGATGTATTTACTTGGGAGTTCCGATGCTCCGGCTGCGGCAAACTATTCAAAGAGAAAATCGATGAATGCGATGTCTGCGGGCACAGGCTGCGGTCCTGGCGCGCCAGGAAAAAATGAGCTTTAGCCTAGAAGAGGTAGAACAATCTCTTGCACAGGATCGCCCGCTCCAACCCCCTTGACCTCAACATTTTCATCGCGAGCTCGAGCCTCAGGTCGCCGCTGAGGAAACGGTCTGCGATCGCCTTGGTACGAGCCGCGTTCCTCAACGGGCGGTATACCTGCCGCCTCCACTCCGTCTCATAGGCGCCGAGGTCTGGTCCTCCCCTCAACGCGCTCGAAATGCAGCGACCCGCGATCCTGCCGCAGATCATCGCGATAGGGATTCCCCCGCCGTTAGTGGCCATCACCTGACCGGCGGCGTCTCCGACGAGCAGGCCGTTCCCTCGGACCGTCTTTTTTATTGGTCCGGAGATCGGTACCTGGCCGTAAGTGGTCTCCCCGCATTCAATGTCGTGCTTCTCCTGGAAAAGCCTGAGCAGCTCGGTCAGCGGAAGTGAAGACATGACTTTCTGCACCCCGAGGCCGACATTCGCGGTTTCCCTCTTTGGGATTATCCATGCATACCCTCCAGGTGCGACCGGGCCGAAGTACATGCTCACCCTGTCCCCCCAGTCACCCGCAGCCTGGGCGGTGATCGCCTGGCTTATCGATTTCGGAGCATCCAGCGAAAGTGCCCGTCGCACCCTGGACAGCGGACCATCTGCGCCCACTATGACATCGAAGCCGATCTTGCCAGCGGAGGTATTTGCCGAGCCACTGTTTTCCAATCCCTGGAACTCAACCCCGGTCGAGAGCCTCGCGCCCTCCTTCTCCGCCCTCCTCCAGATCTCCTTGTCGAATCTGCGCCTGTCGACCGTCAGGCCGTTGAATTTGATGGAGAATGAGGACCCTCTCGGACCGTAAAGGTCGATGTACCTTGTTTCCCTTTCAACAATGCCAGGGGGGATCTCGAACAGGTCACCATACGCCTCGCTCCCGGGCAGTATTCTCCTGAGCTCGTCCGCTATCGGAATGAATTCTCCGCACTGAACCGGGAATCCAATCTCCTCCCTGCGATCGATTGCGAGGACATCCAACCCGGCCCTGGCGATCTCTCTGGCGGTACAGCTGCCAGCCGGGCCCGCCCCGACGACCAGAACAGTCGTCTTCATCTCTTCACGCCACTGAGCAGAAAAGCGCCGCCCATAGAAAGCAGCTTCCATTCGACATCTTTGAACCCCATTCCCCGCATGGATTCGGCATAGCAACCGGGCGTTTCGAAGTGATCATATGTGACCCAGAGCGTGTCATAGGGATTGCCGTTCCACTCTTTCATCTCGCTTCTCGGTATGACGAACTTGGACAGGAAAGGGACCATGTTCTTCAGATAGGATTTGACCAACCAGCTCTTGAGCCGTCCCTCTCTTTTTGCGATATCGACTATCACGGCGACGCCGTCTTTCCTGAGCACCCTCAGCATCTCTCTGAGGCTCTTCTCCTTGTCCGAAAAATCTCTGAACGAGAACGAGCAGAAGATCCTGTCGAAGCTCTCGGTGGCAATGGGCAGCTCCTCCGCCACACCCGCTGCGAACTGAATGTTGCCGGCCGTTCTGCGCCTTGCGACTCCTATCAGCTTCTCGGACGGCTCGACGCAGACTACGCTCCTCCCCCTCAGAAGCATGGCGAAGCTACCCGGACCGGAGCCTATCTCGAGTATGTCGAGGCCCGGGCCAGAAAAATCGATCGCGCTCCTCCTCCATTTATCGGCCTGGAAGAGCGTGGAGAGTTCATTGACTCTGTCGTAGTAGTCCGATACCGCCTCGATCGACGATACGATTCGAAGCCATTCTTCTCGGTCGAGCCCGTCCCTGCTCAGGGCCAGCACCTCCCTGATCAGATCGATCTGCCAATGATCAGTTTAGGCAGTTCCGCAAGTTTGTTCTTGAAAATGGAATCCTGAATTCCGTCCAGGTATTCGAGCCCGGCTTCCGCGTATCTGTGGGAGGCGTCGTAGGCGGCGTCCACGCCGCCGCTTTCCCTGATCATCGCGAGAAATTCTGCCGTCTGTCTTGCGCCGATGTCTCGGTTGCCCAGAACCCCGGGCAGCCTCCTGGCGACATCGGGGTCGTTCTCCGCGGCCAAGATGACAGGCAGGGTCATGTTCCCCTCCCTTATATCGGAGCCGGTGCGCTTCCCCAGACTCTTCTCATCTCCTACGATATCGAGTATGTCGTCCACGATCTGGAATGCGATCCCGATGTTCATCCCGTACCCGCCGAACGCCTTGATCTGATCACCGTTCCTCTCTGCCAGTCTGGCGCCCACCTGGGCAGAGGTCTTGATCGGATGGGCCGTCTTGCCCCTTATGATCTTCATGTACTCTTCGACGGAGAGATCGGAGTTGTTCCTGTTCATGTACTGCATTATCTCCCCCTCGGCGAGCGATCTGCAGGACTCCGCGACGAGGTCCACGATGTCGGCTTCGTATTTCCCGCCCACGCAGAAGGCCATCGCGAACATGAAGTCTCCAGCCACAATCGCCTCGTGAAGCCCGAACTGTCGGTACGCTGCTCTCTTGCCCCGCCTCATCTCCGCACCGTCATTGATATCGTCGTGGATGAGCGTGGCCGAATGTATCAGTTCTATCGCGGCGGATATGTCGATTACGCTATCGATATCCTCTCCCATGAGCGATCTATGGGCCAATATCGCAAGGCTGGGACGAAGCCTCTTCCCCCCGGAATCCACCACGTGCAGCGCGACATCCGTGAGGATCTTCTGGGAAGAATTGATCAGTTCTCTCATGCGTCTTTCGACCGAGGCGAGCTCCTCCTCGAGACCGAGCTCCGAGGCCCATTGGCTCATGCAGGCCGACATATCAGGAAATCCGTACTTAACCCTGTCCTCTGGAACGGATTCGAGTTCTCTCGCTTCCGACTCTTCGGTCTCTCGCTGCAATTCGATCCTCTCAGACGGTAATGCCATCCTTTCATCAGCCGATCGGGAGCAGCCCGTTCAGCGCCCTCGCAGCCTCCAGCGCCCCCTCGAGGAACGGCTCCGGATAGAGTCCAATGAACACGGTCACGATCATCGCGATGACGATGGCGGCCTGAATCAACGGTGGAACCTTTATCCTATCTTGGCTTTGAGGATTATGTATGTACATGCTCTTTATTATTCTGGCATAGTAGAACAGGCTCAGGGCGCTGTTCAGTATGCCCGCTATGGCAAGCCAAACCAGCCAGCTTGCGCCCCCCGGCTCGCTCGAGCCGAATATGGCAGCGGAGAACAGAACGAACTTGCTGTAGAAGCCCGCGAGAGGAGGTATCCCCGCAAGAGAGAGCACGAAGATTGCCATGGCCAATGCGAGGAACGGAGCCCTTTTGCTGAGGCCGTCGAAGTCCTTCAGGTTCTCCCCGAATCCCCTGACCGTCAGGGCCAAGATCACGAAGAACGCGCCGCTCTTCATCGCCGCATGCGTGATGACGTGCAATATCCCACCGGCGACCGCATACTCGCTTATCCGAACGAGTTCAGGAGATGACGGATCGTACACCGCCCATACCGGGAGCGCGATGAGTATGTACCCGGCCTGCGCGATGCTCGAGTATGCCAGCATCCTCTTCACGCTGTTTTGCTGGATTGCGACGAGGTTGCCCACGGTCATCGTCAATATCGCGATGATCCCGATTGCCAGGTCCCACTGCGCCTTATAGGCGAGAAGGGCGACTATGAATATCTTGAATAGCGCCGCAATCCCCATCTTCTTGGATGCAGCTGCGAGAAGTGCGGTAATGGATGTCGGGGCGCCCTCGTATACGTCGGGAGCCCACATATGGAACGGCACGGCTGCGATCTTGAAGCCCAGCCCTATTATCAGCATGGCGATGCCGAGCAGTACGATCGGGCCGTACTCGGCCCCCATCGCTCCGAGCTCGGTCAGGTTGGTCGTTCCGCCTGCGCCGTAGAGCAACGACATGCCGAATAGAGATATGGCCGAGGAGAAGCCGCCCACGATGAAGTACTTCATCGCGGCCTCGGTCGATCTCTTGACCGACTTCTGGAACCCGGTCAGCGCGTAGCTGGAGATCCCGGCGATCTCGAGCCCGAGGAATATCACGATGAGATCCCCGGCGGTGGCCACGAAGCTCATGCCGGTGACCGCGATCAGCAGCAGGGCGTAATACTCGCCGTGGTTCCTCTCGCGTTTAATGTAATCAGGGGATACGAAGGCGACCAGCGCCCCGACGAATACGAATACGACCGTGAAGACCATGGAGAACGCGTTGACGGCGAAGATCGAGGTCTCCGGCGGCTGTTCCCAGAACAGGAACGGCACCAGGTTCTGAGTCTCCGGTATGAGCGCGAGGATCTCCATGACGCCGACGATGGTGAGCCCGATGATCACCCAATAGGCTATGCCTCTCCGCATCTTCAGCCATAGATCCAGCGCCGGGCATAACAGCGCGAATATCAGCAGCAGTATCTGCGGCATGAGCACTCCGAAGTATTCCGCAGCCGTGGCCGTCTCAGCCACCCCCTATCGCTCTGAGTATGATCGTCACCGCATCACCGATTCTGTCGATCATGATAGCGGGCAATATCCCGAACAATGCGATCAACGCGATCAGTATCGCCATCGGGGCGGACTCGTACCAGTTCGCGTCGTGGATGTTCTCCGTCTCGATCTTGTCCGTGAGCGGTCCGAACATGGACCTCTGCAGCGCCCATAGGTAGTATCCAGCAGTGATCGCGACGCTGAGGATCGGCACCAGCAGCCACAGCCCCCAGTTGTTGAAGATTGCCCAGAAGGTCATGAACTCGGCCGCGAACATGACGAGGCCTGGAAGTCCCAGAGATGCCAGGAACCCCGCGGTCATGTAAGTCGCCAGCTTCGGCATCTTCTCCGAGATGCCCCCGAGCTTCGGTATCATTCTGGTACCGCAATGATGCTGGACGACGCCGCAGGTCATGAATAGGACCGCGGTGACCAGGCCGTGGGCGAACATAACGAAGACGCCGGCGACGATACCGACATAGCTCAGCGTGGCGAAGCCCACCATCACGAAGCCCATATGGCTCACCGAGGAGTAGGCCACCATCTTCTTGAGGTCCTTCTGGGCCAGGCAGACCACCGCTGCGTACAGGATGCTCACGATACCGATCACCGCCATGAGGGGTGCGAGATACGAAGCGCCCTCAGGCAAGGTCGGGATCGCGACTCGAATGAGGCCATATCCGCCCATCTTCAGCAGCAGCCCTGCCAGCAGCACGCTGCCCGCGGTCGGAGCCTCCACATGCGCATCGGGTAGCCAAGTATGGAACGGCACCATGGGCATCTTGACTCCGAAGCCGAACAGCAGGGCGCCGAACGCTATGATCTGGAACCCCCTCGTGAACCCTGAGGCCGCATCTCCGAGCTCCATCATGTTGAATGTCGTCGCGCCGGCGTTGAAGTAGATGGCCATTATCGCAAGCAGCATCACGAGGCTCGCGACATGGGTATAGATGAAGAACTTGATCGAGGCGTAGTCCTTGTTCGGTCCGCCCCAGATGCCTATCAAGAAGTACATCGGGATGAGGACGATCTCCCAGAATATGTAGAATACGAGGTAGTCCAGAAGTACGAAGACCCCAGTGACTCCCACCTGCATCAGCAGTATCAGGCCGAAGTATTCCCTCGGCCTGCGGTCCACATCCCAGGAGAACAGTATCGAAACGAATGTCAACAGCGGGGTTATGAACAGCAGTGGCAGGCTGATGCCGTCGATCCCAACTGCGAATGATACCCCCAGGCTGGGAATCCACTCGTACTCCTCATAGAACTGCGGGTCCGCGAAAGCCTCCCCGTCCGGAATGGCGCCCCAGCTGAACGCGAAGATCAGCAGCACCGCGAATATGAGCGGTATTCCCGAGAATATGAGGCTGATCACGCGTATGATCGACATCGACCTGCCCGCGAGGAATACCAGGATCGCTCCGATCAGCGGCAGGAATATCATGATGCTAAGGACCGGCAGGCCGGAAAGCAGATCCTGTGCGAAGCTCTGAGCGCCCTCTAACATCTGTTACCACTCCCCCCATTCGAAAACGATAAGGAACAGCAGGAGCAGGCACCCACCGATCACGATCGCCGCGACATAGTTCTGCACCTGGCCGGTCTGCGACCTGCGTATGAACGCGCCCGATTTACTGCTCAGCCAAGCCATCCCGTTGATCGCGCCGTCTATGACGTATCTGTCGAATATGTCCGCGACGAGCGATATGCCGTATATGATGTTGTACGCGAAGGCGTCGTAGAACCAGCTGATATAGTACCTCTCGGCAAGCAGCTTCTGGAGCTTCCCGGTGACTCCCGAGGCGAGCCTCGAGACGGAGAACGCCCCTTTGTAATAGATCGAATACGCCGTGAACAGACCGACCGCCGAGACGATCAGCGAGGCATAGGTCAGCGGGCTCGTGAAGATCTCCCCGAGCGACTCAAGCGGGTGGATCGCCTCCACCGCGACCGAGGAGCCTATCGTCGAGGATATGGAATCCGACATGAAGGAGAAGAATCCTCTGCCGATGAAGAAGGCGAAGCCGGATACCGCTGCCAGAGATGCGAGGATCATCAATGGGACCGTCATCGAAACGGGTGATTCATGCGCGTGCGCATCGGACCTCTGCTTCCCGGTGAAGGTCATGAACCACATCCTGAACATGTAGAAGGCGGTCATGAATGCGGTCGCGACCCCCATGATCCAGAGTATCAGGAAAACGGTGCTATAGCTCCCCGCGTCCTCGAACGCGTGGAAGGTGCTGGCAAGCACCTCGTCCTTCGACCAGAAGCCGCTGAAGGGCGGAATGCCCGCGATCGATAGAGAGCCTATGAGCATCGTGATGGAGGTGATCTTCATGGTCTTACCCAGACCCCCCATCTTCAGCATGTCGTTGGTGCCGACCGCGTGGATGACGCTCCCCGCGGCAAGGAATAGAAGCGCCTTGAAAAAGGCGTGGTTCATCATGTGGAATATCCCTGACGAGTACCCTGCTCCGAGGCCGTCGTGCCCCCCGTCGTGCATGAGACCGGTTATTATCAGGCCGCCCGCTCCGAGCGCGAGCATCATGTACCCGAGCTGGCTGATCGTGCTGTAGGCGAGGACTCTCTTGATGTCGACCGCGACGAGGGCGTTGGTCGCCGCTATCAGGGCGGTGATGCCTCCGATAATCGCTATGAATGCGAGCGCGTCCGGCGTCTGCACGAGCATCGGGTACGACCTCGCCACGAGGTAGACCCCGGCCTTGACCATGGTCGCCGCATGGATGAGCGCGGATACCGTGGTCGGGCCCTCCATCGCGTCTGGCAGCCATTCGTGCAGCGGGAACTGCGCGCTTTTTCCAATCGCGCCGCCGAACAACAGGATCATGCTCAGGGTCGCCATGCCTGAGGACATGCCGCTTCCCTCCAGACTTCCCTCTGCGAATAGTTCCGAGAAGTCAAGCGTGCCCACATATCTCAGCAGGATGATCAGTCCCGACAGCAGCATGATGTCGCCGACGCGGGTGACTATGAACGCCCTTTTGGCGGCGCTTGCGGCGCTCGGCTTGTGCTTCCAGAACCCGATGAGCAGGTACGAGCAGAGGCCGACGAGCTCCCAGAAGATGAACATTTCAACGAAATTGTCCGCGAGTACGAGGCCGAACATGACCCCGATGAACAGGGCGATTTCCGCGTAGTACCTGCGCTTCGTCTCTCCCTCCCCGTGCATGTACCCGACGGAATATATCACGACCAGAGTGCCGACCAGGGACACGACGAGCAGCATGACCGCGGTCAGCTGGTCGATCCAGATCCCGAATGTGAGCTCGAAAGATCCCGCGCTTAACCAGGTCATTCGAGGCGAATCAGGCCCGGTCAGCGTATGACCGTTCAAGACATCGATGATGACCAGAATGGACAGGACGAAGGAGGCGGTCGACATTCCGATGATGTACGGTGCACCGCCTTCCCAGATCAGCCATTTCTTCGGGACGAGCGAGATGATAAGGAACCCGATGATCGGAAAGACCGGGATCAGCCATGCGTAGTCGATCATCATTCTCTTACCACCTCAGGATATTGATCTTCGTGACATCGATCGAGTCGTGCCTCTTGTATAAGACGAGGAATATCGCGAGCCCGATGGCCACCTCGGCAGCCGCCACGGTCATCGACGCGAGGGCGAATATCTGCCCCATGGCGTCCGGATATCCGTGAAGCTCCGTGCTGTACGCGGAGAAGGTGACGAGGCTGACGTTGGCCGCGTTCAGCATGACCTCGATCGACATCAGCACCAGTATGCCGTTCCGCGCCGTCAGCACGCCGTATGCTCCCACGGCCATCAGGAGGGAGGAAAATATCAGCCAATCGATCATCGGGATCATTCTCTATCCTCCTCCTTTGCGAGGAACACGGCTCCGAGCAACGCCACGATCAGAAGCATCGCGAGAAGTATCATGAGGGGGCTGTATGCGGGGTCATCTTCATCGCCGAAGAACTGTTGTCCGAGCTCCTCGCTCGACGTGTCGTCGGGATGGGACGCCTGCCAATCCACCTGAAGGAAGATGGCGATCATGATGGCCGCAAGAAATGCCACCAGCGCGATCATCACCCTGTCCGATTTCATTTCTCGCTCCCTCCCGGCAGATCCCTCTTGGTGAGCATGATGGCGAACAGTATGACCACGACGATCGCCCCCACATAGACGAGTATCTGGACCAGCATCATGAACTCCGCTCCCAGCAGCACGAAAAGTGCGGCAATCGCAAGAAAGCCAGTCGCCAGGAATATCACCGAATGGGTGATCTCCTTCGACCTCAGCATGGCCATTATCGAGACCAGGGTGAGTATCGCGAGAAACCAGAAGACGATCTCCGTCAGGGTCATTTCTTACCAGCCCCCTTCTTACCAGCGTCGCCTTTGCCGGCCGATGTGAGCTTGGATTCGGGCACCATACTCAGTGCGTCGAACCTGCACGCGTTAGCGCACCTGCTGCACCCGACGCATTTCTCGAGCGCGAAGACCGCCCGCTTCTTCGGCTTGCCCTTCTTGCCGCCCGCAAGCGTCTTCTCCGTGCCTGGCATCTCCGCCATGTAAATCACCTGGGAAGGGCATGCCCTGAAGCACGCACCGCACCCGGTGCATTTCTCCAGCTCTAATACCGGCAGAGGCCGCTCGAACATGACGACGAGCTTCTCCCTCATCTCGATCGCCTTCTCGGGGCACACCTCGGCGCATTTTCCGCACTGGGTGCAGATGGTGAGGTCGATTACCGGCATCCTCTTCCCGGTCTTGTCCACATCGACCATTCTGATGCACTGCACCGGGCATACCTTGGCGCACTGCTCCTTGCCCGTGCACTTGTCAAAATCGACGGCCGGCACCTTGATCGACTGTTTCGGCTCGTGTACGACAATGTCGTCCTTCCTAAGGGATTCTGGCTCGAATGCCATTCCCTCTCTGTCGTATGATGAGAGCTCGTACTCCGAGGTCATTATCAGCGCGTCCGTCGGACATATTTCGACGCAAAACCCGCAGAAGAGGCAGCGGGCGTAGTCCACCCCGGGCCGCTCGATCTTCCCCAGCTCCGGATCGACGATCTTCTTCATCCACATGCAGTCATTCGGGCATATGTCCACGCACTGGCCGCAGCCGATGCATTTCGTGAAGCTCAGAAGGTGCTTCCCGCGGTATCTGGGGGGCAGCACCTGCCGCTCCCTCGGGTACAGGATCGTGTTCGGCCGCCCGCGGAGCGAGCATCTGACGAACTGGGTCAATGTGGTCAACATGGGCTTGAGGACCATGCCTGTGAAGGAGACCTTCTCCCTCCTTGGCCGGTCGCATATCTTATCGGCCAATCAGAACACCCCCAGCGTCTTCAACACGACGGCGATCACGAGGTTGAGCATCGCCAGCGGCAGCAGCCGCTTCCATCCGAGGTCGAGTATCTGGTCGGTCCTGATCCTCGGGAGCGAGGCGCGTATCCAGACGAATATCACGAAGACCATGTAGGCCTTGATCAGGAACCAGAACTCGTCCGGGATTATCGCCGGGCCGTTCCATCCGCCGAGGAAAAGGGCGGCTGCGATCGCGCAGCCCGCGTACCCGCGGACATATTCGGTCATCATGAAGAACCCGAACCTCATGCCGCTGTACTCGGTAGTCCAGCCCTCGACCAGCTCCGCCTCGGCCTCCGGAAGATCGAACGGTATCCGCTCGACCTCGGCCACAATGCAGACCAAGAATACCAGGAATCCGATGAACAGAGGCACCGCGTACCACATGTCCGCCTGAGCTTCCACTACGTCCACGAAGCTGAAGCTTCCCGCGAGGACGATGACGGAGGCGACGCTGAGCAGCAGCGGGATCTCGTAGCTCATCATCTGAGCCGCGGACCGCATTCCTCCGATGAGCGTGAACTTGTTGTTCTCCGCCCAGCCAGCGACCAGGATGGAGAACGGCGCAACGGCGAAAATCGCGAACGCGAGTATCACGCTTCCCGGGACGGGAGTCCCCTCGTCGGTTATTCCGAACTCGGGGCCGATCGGTATCGTCCCGAGTATCAGGATCGAGGAGCCGATGAATATGACCGGGGCGATGAAGTAGCTGAACTTGTCCGCCTTAATAGGCGTGATGATCTGCTTCAGGAAGAACTTGAGCCCGTCCGCGAAATTCTGGAAGTAGCCGAGAGGGCCGACATAGAACGGTCCTCGGAAGTCCCAGAACCTGGCGAGTAGCTTCCTCTCTATCCAGATCAAAGTCACGACATTCAGAAGCGCCACTACTATGAGGAGTATGATCTCCATGAGGATCGTGAATATGCGCATGACGCCGGGAGAGGCGAGCCAATCCCCGAGCGAGTCGAAGGCTTCCCCTATGGAGCCCGGGATCAGCCATCCAAGGCCGTAGATGAAGAAGTTGACGATGTCAACCAGCAAATTTGTCAGGTCGTAAGATACGCTCCACAGGTCCATGTCAAATCACTTGTCCGTCTCCCCCATGCAGACGTCGATGCTGCCCATGATCGATACGACATCCGCGACCTTGTATCCGACGAGCATCTTCTTTGCCGCGGAAAGCGTCACGAAGAGCGGGCTTCGAACCTTCAGCCGATATGGCTTGTCGGTCCCGTCTCCGATCACATACATGATTCCCTCCCCGCGCGGGTCCTCGACCCTGCCGATCGCGTCCCCCTCCGGGGCGTACATCGGGGTCTTGACTCTGACCGGTCCCTTTGGCATCTTTTTCAGCGCTTGCCTAACGATGTTGCAGCTCTCCCTCATCTCGTTCATTCTCACGACGTACCGGCCGTATACATCGCAGTCCGAGTGGCACTGAACCTCGAAGTCCATCTCGTCGTAGACCTCGTACGAGTTGTGCTTCCTGACATCGTACTTTACATTGCTCGCCCTGAGGGTCGGTCCTGTGACTCCGAGATTTATCGCGTCCTCGCGGCTGAGAATGCCCAGCCCCTCGCTCCTCATCAGGAAAATTTTCGAGTCGCGGTAGAGGGTCTCGTGCTCCTCGATGCGCTTCTCGAAGAAGTCTATCGCGCGTAGGCAGTCCCTCTCGAACTCGGGGGGCAGGTCTGCTGCTACACCGCCTATTCTAGAATAATTATAGGTCAGCCGGGAGCCGCTGAGCATCTGAAGCAGGTCCACCATTATCTCCCGGTCCCTCATCGCGAGGACGAACCCGGCGAGAAGGCCGATATCGGCCGCATATGCCGCGAGCCACATCATGTGCGAGGCGATCCTCTGGATCTCGATGGCCATGACCCTGATGTACTTGGCCCTCTCGGGGACTTCGACGCCGATCAGGTTCTCGACCGTCATGCAGTAAAGATGGTTCCAGGTTATCGATGAGCCGTAGCACAGCCTGTCGGTTATCGGGCCGATCTGGGTGTAGTTCTTGTTCTCGAATATCTTCTCCATGCCGCGGTGCAGGTAGCCGATCTCGGGCATGGCGTCGACTATGACCTCTCCGTCAACCTTGACCCTCAGGTTCCAGAGCCCGTGGGTCATCGGATGCTGGGGTCCCATGTTGATCCACATTTCTGCCATTTGCCCTCACTCCAGATCCATCTTGAAGTCCTTCCTGAGCGGGAAGTACTCGTATTCCTGCGGCAGCAGTATCCTCCTCGGGTCGGGGTGGTTCGTGAACACGATGCCCATCATGTCGTACGCCTCGCGCTCGTGCCAGTTCGCGCCCTCCCAGAGAGGGGTGACGCTGTCGATCCTGGGATCATCCTTCGGCACGCTCACCTTGACCTCCATGGTGCAGCAGTTGGTGTACGAGAAGATGTGATAGACCACTTCGAACCGGTCATCCCAATCCACGGCGCTCAGCAGGGAGAGGTGGTCGAACTCCATCGCGTCCCTGAGCAGCCTGCAGAGCTTCAGCAGCGACGGTCTTTCGGTCCTCAGGCGGACCATGCCCCTGCCTATCTTCAAGTCAGAGATATCGCCGCCCATCTTTGCAGAGAGCTCCCTGCCTATCCTGCTCTCGATGCCGGCGACGACCCTCCTCGTGACCGTCACCTCGGTCTCCTCCCCCCTCAGATCGGATTTGCCCTGCAATCGATTCACTTCCTGATCCAGTCTTCAGTCAGGACCCCCTTCCTCTCCGCCCTGATCTTATCCTGAAGCTTGACGATCCCCTCGATCATCGCCTCGGGGCGCACAGGGCAGCCGGGTATGTAGACATCGACCGGAATGAACTTGTCAACCCCCTCTATGATGCTGTAGCTCTGCCAGAACGGTCCTCCGCTGATCGAGCACTCGCCCATCGCGACGACCCACTTCGGGTCCGCCATCTGGTCGTACAGCCTCTTCAGGTCGGGCTTGAGCTTCTTGGAAACAGGTCCGTTCACCAGCAGAATATCGCACTGCCTCGGCGTCGATCGGTATATGACGCCGAACCTCTGGGCGTCGAAACGCGGCGCAGACGCCGCGCCCATCTCAAGGGCGCAGCACATTATGCCAAAATGCAGCGGGAAAAGCGAGTTGATCCTCGCCCATTGGAAGAAGTCGGTGAAAACGCGGTCGACCGCCCTGCCAATTGTCGATCTCTTGAGCATGCGCCCGAACCAGTCATCGGCCCACTCAAGGAAGTCCTTTGAGCGCATGAGCATGACAGAGCCGATCTTCCCGCTCATATCCAGATTATCTCTTCCTTCTTCAGCGCGTATGTTACCCCCACCATGAGAATCCCCAGGAACGATAACAGCATGATCTTAGCGATATCGCCCATGTCCGAGAACACGAGCGCCCACAGAATAACGAATATGCTGACCAGGTCGAACGCCACGAATATTATCGCGAACATGTAATATTGAAAGTGGAACTGGATTTTCGCCTCGCCGATTGGTACCTCACCGCACTCGTAGGTCTCCTGCTGTTTCGGGATTACCTTGAGCGGTCTGAAATATCTAGACAACCAGAACACGATTACTGGAAGTGCCAAGGATACTACGGCAAATATCGCAAACGGGAGATACGTGTCCGAAAGCATCTGGGGGGACGAATACTCTAGTCCTATATAGGCATTTTCGGCGACCGCCCGACGAGAAGACGAATAGAGAGGCAGGCAAATCGACACTGGCTTATGATCCAACAGTCACCTTTTCCGGGGATGATGACCGTTCATCCTGGACGACGGTTCCGCGAGCTCCTCGGGATCTGCAGCGGTCGCGGTAGACCCACGATTTTTAATAGTTCGTCGCGGCATTTTGCCTCAGAATGCCGCTTTACGACCTCGTGCTCGTCCACGCGCCCAGCGTATACGACTTCAGACGCAGGGGCGGTCTGTACGGCCCCGTTGCCGACCTCATACCTTCGACACCAGTATTTGAGATGTACCCGATCGGGTTCACGACAATCGCATCGCTTCTCAATGGGGAAGGATACCGCGTAAGGATCCTGAACCTGGCTTCGCACATGCTCGCGGACGGTCGCTTCGACGCGGAAAGGGCGCTCCGGAAAATCAGGGCCCGCGTCTTCGGGATCGACCTTCACTGGCTGCCGCACGCCCACGGCAGCCTCGAGATCGCCAAGCTTATCCGGAGGACGCATCCCGGATCGCGCATCGTCATGGGCGGTTTCAGCGCCACTTATTATCACGATCAAATATTGAGAGGGCACGGACAGGTAGATGCGGTATTCCTGGGAGACTCCGCCGAGCTGCCCATGCTGGAGTACATGAAGGCCATGGACTCCGGAAGGCCAATGGATCATGTCCCCAACCTCGCGTTCAGAGACGACCACGGCGCAGTCAAAAGCAACGGGATCACGCACATCGTCAGTGATTTGGACGAGGTCGGTTTCGACTACGGCTTCATGGTAAGGAGCGCCATCAGGAGCCTTGACCTGACTGGTCATCTTCCATACCTGGACTGGAAGCGAAATCCGATGCTCCTCGTCAGCACCGTGAGGGGGTGCTCCCACGGATGCCTTACGTGCATGGGCTCCTGCGGGTCGTTCCAGAGGAACTTCGGAAGGGCGAAGCCGGCGTTCAGAAGCCCCGAGAAGGTGATCGAGGACATCGCGCAGATCGAGAGCTATTTCACGGGAGCGATCTTCATACTCGGAGACATCCAGCAGCCGGGGAGCGGCTATGCGGAAAGGCTTCTGTCGCTTCTGCGCGAACAAAGGCCCAGGAGCGAGATCGCATTCGAGTTCTTCAGCCCGCCGGCCGGGGGTCTCATCGACATGATCTCCGGATCGGTCGAAAGGTACAATGTCCAAATATCCCCGGACAGCCACGACCCAGGAGTCAGGGGAGCGATAGGGAGGGGGTATTCCAACATGTCGCTGGAAAGCTCGATATCCAGGTTTTTAAAATCGGGGGCGAATAGGGTGGACCTTTTCTTCATGATCGGTCTCCCAGGTCAGGATGCTGAGTCCGTCTTGCAGACGGTCGAATACAGCTCAAGGCTCATGAAGGAAATGGGGGTCAGGGAGCGGCTCATGCCGTTCATCTCTCCGCTGGCTCCGTTCATAGACCCCGGTAGCTGCGCCTTCGAGGAGCCCGATAAGCACGGATACCGCCTCTTCGCGAGGACGCTTGAGGAGCACAGGAAGCTGCTGACGATGCCCAGCTGGAAGCATGTACTGAACTACGAGACCAGTTGGCTCACCCGGGAGCAGATCGTCGATTCGACCTACTCAGCGGGTCTGAAGCTGAACGACGCCAAGGAGGCGGTCGGCGCGATCAGCGGCGAATCCGCGTCGGCTGTTCGAGGAAGGACGAAACTCGCCTGGGAGGCGGTCAGGAAGATCGACCTGGCGATGCAATCCGCCGATCCTGAGGAGGCGCTCGGATCAATTGGAGAGGAGATCGGGGACCTGAGCGAGTCCACAGTGTGCAACAAGAGGGAACTGGACTGGACGAAGAGGAGCATATATTGGAGCATGCCGCGCGCACTGATCGCTGCCATACAGGGAAAGTGAAAAGTGCGATTCACTGGAAAATTTCTTGAATCGTGAGGGGTATAACCTGTAATATACGGAGCTAACAGCATGATTCTGGGCATCTACGGATACCACAAGAGCGGAAAGACGCTGCTTCTAGAGAATCTTATGGACGAGCTCAGAATGCGCGGATACCGTGCCGCTGCCATCAAGCATCTTGGCCCGGATTTCCGAGAGGATTTCTCCGGCGATACCGGCCGCCTTGCAAGAGCGGGATACGACCCCATCGTGGCGATTTCCGATAACATGTTCACCTTCAGGATGTCCGGATACCACGACCTTTCAAAGGTCATATCACTGGTGGAATTTCTGTCCGAAGTCGATGTCATATTTGTCGAGGGGTTCAAACACGCCCAGATCAAAAAGATCGCGGTTGGTGATATCAAGGAGCTTCCGGGAACGGTCATGCGAATCAGCTCGGTGCTATCGGCCGAATTTGACCGCGTGGTCAAATTCATAATCGATCAGATCAAGGAGGAGAAGAGCGATAGCGCACGAAACCCCCTCGGGGACAACGTGTTCGAAAAACCAGGAGCTTAGAAAAAGGGAGTGATGTCGTGTCTAATGTGGAGGTCGAAGTCAAAGTCAACGGGAAGGAGCTGCCGACAAACGAGTTCGTATCTACGATCCTATGGGAGATACTCAGCGGTGTGATGAAATCTCTCAAAGGCGCCGATTCCGAGATAAGAAAGATCGAGATTTCCGCCGCATCGAAAGAGTGATTTCGGTTTGCAGGCGGATACCGTTGCACTCGTGATTCTTGCAGGCGGCGAGAGCTCACGCTTCGGCTGCCCAAAGGCCCTCTTTCAATTCAATGGCCGCCCAATGATCGGTATTGTAATTGAAGCGCTCGGGAGCCTATCTAAAAAGGTCGTCGTGGCAGTCGCTCCCGGAGAATCAGGCGGCTTCTCCGATCTGCTGGGCAACGGCGTTACAGTATCGGAGGACAGCGAGAAATTCAGGGGGCCGATCTTCGGGCTGAGCAATGCTATGAAGGCTGTTGCCGAGGACATCACGATCGTCGTCCCATGCGATATGCCTCACATCTCACCGGCGCTTTTCGAGCTGCTCCTGGAGTGCATGGGAGAACATCAGGCATCAGTCCCGATCCTGAACGGCTACCCGGAACCGATGATATCCGTATACCGATCCGAACCATTGAAATACGCGATATCCGAGGCTCTGAGATCGGGAGAAACGAGGTTCTCCTCCATCCTTGATCATCTGGATTATATCGAGGTGTCGGAGGAATTTATATTATCTAAATCCATTGATAAAACAACTTTCACCAACCTCAACCGCCCGAGATCAGAACGAGATCAAACCAGGTAACAGCGACGATTTGGCCCCTTTTCGCAGGGTCGTATGGACGATATTGATTGAATTCGTCAACGAACGGATGATTAGGAGCACTAATCTTTTTATTACCTTATCAGAATCACCGCTCTGTCGCACGAGAAATATTCCTCTAATGGGGTGTAGGATTGAACGTCTCAAGAATTGATTCTCAAACGGTTTCTGTATCTAGCCCACACGAAATCCACGGATTGCTCTCGGGATGCGTGGCAAATAGACAATCCGCAGTGACCGTGAACGCGGATATTTTGCAGACATACGACTACCGGAGCATTCCGACTGCCGCAAGGATCGACCTTTCGAGAATGGCACCAGTATATGTCAGCCAAGCGGAAAAGATCGCCAGGTTGGGGCCGGGCGCGAGGTATTCATCGCTCTTGGCGGAAGCGGAGAAGGTCGGAATGACGCCGGAGTTCGAGCCCGTGCTCGGAATCGATTTCACCATGTCCGATTGGGCGCATGAGTCGCTTCGCATGATATCAACATCCAGATCCGGACTTGACGGGGTAATACGAAACGTAAAGGCAATCGCGCCCAGAAGCTCCTTTCAGACGGGGTTCGATACGACTCCCGCGAACGGAGGAGGATACGACCTCACAAAGCTCTTCATGACGAGCTCCGTCCTGCTGGGGGTTCCCTACGAGTTCTCGGTACCGCTGAGACCGATCCCGGAGAGCCGATCATCGGCCGAGTACAGCTTCGACGATCTCGAAAAAGCAATAAATGCGGGGGTCGAGATACACAGGAGCGGACTTGCGGCAGCAATCGATCTCTCGGATAACGGGCTTTTACAGATCATCCGAGGAGCAGAGGGAAAAACATCAAAGGGATATCTTATCAGGGTGCGCATAGAATGTTCCCAGATGGCGGTCGATAGCTCTGAAAAAATGGTCTCGGAGATCGCCAATAAACACGGGGGAAAAAGTGACAGCTCAGACCTATCCGAAACCAAGCTTATTTCGCCGGAAGAGGTGAGCGATAACGCCGTGATCCTCGGGATCTTCGTCTGCGATACCCCAGGCGTCGTTGGGCTTGTAAAAAGACTTTCTAAAGGTCTTTCAAAATCGAAAACATCCCTTAAATTCTCAATACCTGACCTATCGCCGAATACATGTACGATGATCCCAGTCGCGGTCGGCAAGGACGCGGCAAGTCTGACGGGGCAGATAGGGCAGCTCCTATCAAACACGAGGATACCTTTGAGGGGCAACAGGAGTTGGAATCCGCTGCTCGGAGATTCAGACGCCTTCCAAAGAAGGGAGCTGATTACCAGCATTAAAAGATATCTGGATCCCTCAATGATCTTAAACCCTCAGGTCCTAATGGAGGCGGTACAGTGAGGATCCAATTCGTCCGGAGAAGAAATGAAAGATGCGGTTGGAACGGACATCCGGCCTCCTTGGGAGGTGACTGAATGGTCGAGTCATCTCAGGCGAGAAACAGACTGCTGGAGATATTGGGTCCCGATAGATACAGCGAGCAATATCTCGAGAGAATGGTCACATCTCATGATCTGGCACCTCTCCCGAAGCTGGGAGCGGTCGCCTTTAAGATGATGCCCGAGGCGGTGCTCCATCCGAAGGAGACCGAGGAGGTGGCGGATATCGTCAGGGCAGCGGAGAGCTGGAACTTGCCGATCACTCCGAGGGGCGGCGCCAGCTGGGGATTTGGTGGCGCGGTACCGAACAAGGGCGGACTCGTACTCGACATGGCCTCCATGAACAGGATCATCGGTCTTGATGTCGACAGAGGAATTATCCGGGTGCAGCCCGGAGTAGTCTGGAAGAACCTCGACGATTGGCTCCAGAGAAGGGGCTATTTCCTGCCTTACTATCCATCATCAGCCCCCGGCGCGACGATCGGCGGCTGGATAAGCACGGGCGGTGTCGGAGTTGGGAACTACAAGTACGGCTCCGCGAGGAACAATGTGAGGAACCTCACAGTAGTGCTCCCATCCGGAAATATGATCGACACCGCGCACAGGGCGGCTAGCAAGCAGCCTTCCCAGTTCGATCTGACAAGCCTATTCATAGGGGCCGAGGGATCGCTCGGCATAGTGACCTCGATCGACCTTCAGGTCTACCCGAAACCCGAGGAGCTCACGCTCAGGTCCTACTCGTTCCAGAACATGGATGCCGTGTACGATGCGATGATCAGAATAGGCGAAACCAAGGAGAAGCCCTACCACATAGGATTTCTGGATGACAACTACTTCCGGTTCCTGAGAGCGATGGGAAGGCACGCTCCCGAGGTTGGGGGGATGCTGAACATCGCCTTCGATGGTCTCAAGTTCAGGGTCGACGAGGAGGTTAAGATATTCGATGACCTCATTGCATCGGCAGGCGGCCAAAGGGAGAGCGACGAGACGGCTAGGCACGAGTGGGACGAGCGGTCGTACGAGCTGAGAAGCAAGAAACTGGGAACGGGTGCTGTCATCGGGGAGGCGCTTATACCGGTTGGCCAGGCAGCGGCTGTTGCAAGGGAAGCCAACGAACTCGTCCGGAGAATGAAGATGTCTATCGCGGTGAACGGGTTCCTTATCGACAGGGACACGGTCGCGTTCCTACCGTTCTATTTGACCGATGAACGGAGATGGCTGAAGAGCATATCCTCGCTATCGTTCGTGAAGAAGTTCCTGGACATTTCGGACAGGCACGGCGGGAGGCCGGTGGGGCTGGGGCTTTTCATGGCGAACAACGTGCTCAGGATGCGTGATCGTAACACTGTTGAGTTGCTCAAAAATATTAAAGATACCTTGGATCCAACTGGAAGAGTGAACGGTGGTAAAACGGTAAGATTAGAAACTCGTTTCGGGATCGGCGTCGGGCCGAGGCTTTTCGGTTTCGGCATGGAGGCGCTGGCCTTTCTAAAGAAGTTATATCCGCGGGACAGGTACGACAGGCCCGTTCCAGGGGGCTTTTCGGGGGGCGAGCACTGATGATAACCATACCCGAGGAGCGGGAACTCTACGCCTGCCTCCAGTGCGGCTACTGCAGGGCGGTCTGTCCGATTTACGCGGAGACTGGCTGGGAATCGAACAACCCACGCGGCAAGCTATTCGCGCTGAAACAGCTCGCGAACAGGGGGCCGATGGACATCCTGCTCAGGCGGAAAGTGAAGCCGGGAGAGGATTTCAAGAAAACGCTGTACCAGTGCACTTCGTGCGGAGCCTGCGATGAGGTCTGCCATGTGGACATCAAACTGTCTCATCTATGGGAGGAGCTGAAGGAGTGGATGCTGTCCCAGGGGTTCGAGCCCATGGAGGTTCACAAGAATATCCGAGACCGAGTCGCTAGTGTGAGGAACCCATACGGAGAACCGATCGAGAAGCGCGGGGACTGGGTCGAGGACAAGGATAACCTATCTGATAATCCAGAGGTGATTTTCTTTGCCGGCTGCACGGCCAGCTACCGGGTCGCCTTCCTCGGAAAGGCGGTAGAGAATGTCCTTAAGGCCGCCGGGGTCAAATACAACATCCTCGGCTCGGATGAATGGTGCTGCGGATCCCCACTTCTCAGGACCGGACAGGCCGACATCGTCCGAAGGGAACTGGCTCCGCACAATGCGGAGCAGATGGAAAAGCACGGGTACGACCAAATGATAACGGCTTGCGCCGGATGCTTCAACACGATCAAGAACGACTATCCCAAGATCGTCGGAAAGCCGACCTACAATTTGTTCCACATGACGGAGTACTTCGAGAAGCTGATCAAAGACAAGCGGCTCAAGTTCACAAAGGAGTTCAAGAAGCGGGTGACATACCACGACCCATGCCACCTTGGAAGGCATGCAGGCGTCTATGATGCGCCGAGGAACATCCTCAAGGCCATCCCCGGACTCGAACTCGTCGAGATGGCCCATACACGAGAGCTAGCCCTATGTTGCGGAGCCGGGGGCGGGTACAAATCAGCGTACAATTATTCTGCGGAGAGCATCGCGGCAAAGAGGGTTGAGGAGGCCGAGGAGGTCGGTGCGGAACTGATCATCACTTCATGCCCGTTCTGTCAAGTCAACCTCAATGCCGGTGCCAAGAAAATCGGCAGCAAGATCAAAACGATCGATATCGCAGAGGTCATACAACAGATCATCTGAGGTGGATCATCGGCAAGACCGCTTTCTCAGATGCCCGTCCAAGGCACTCCCTTCAGGGCGCTCATGACGATCTGGGTCTGGGTTTCCTTCACGCCCTCGATCTTGAGATATCCGTCGATGAACTCCTGTAGCTCGGTCATTCCGACGAAAAGTGTTACGACGAGCAGGTCGTATTCTCCCGTCACCCGGTAGACCGCAATTACCCGGTTGTGATCCACGATCTTGGCCACCACCTCGTCCAGCTTCTCAGTTACGGCCTTTACCTGAATGTAGGCCTTGACCGTGTTTTCGACGAGCTTGTAGTTGATGTGGATCGAGAACTTCATTATGATTCCTTTCTCGACCAGGTTCTTTATTCTCCTCCGGACGGTCGCCTCCGTTATGTTCAGTTTCTGGGCTATCTCGCTGTTGCTCATCCTGGCGTTGTCGAGGAGCTCGCAGAGTATCCTGATGTCCGTGGAATCAATTGGTAGCAGTTTAAGGTCCAGACCTTTCCATCTCTCGAAAATATCGCACGGGAACGGATCGGCCATTTCTCCTTTCATTTCAGGTACCGGACCATATGTAACAACAATAAGATACTAAAAATTAACGGAATTCGGACCCAATCGAGAAAATTATTCCAAAATTCGACTATAATTTATCGTATTCATGCAGACAAAGGACGAAATCGCCTTTCCTACTATTTGCCGAACCGCCTGATCCTCCTCTGGTAGTCCCTTATTGCCCTCAGGAAGTCGATCTTGCGGAAACCGGGCCAATACACATCGGAAAAATAGAGCTCGGAATAGGCGAGCTGCCAGAGAAGGAAGTTGGATATCCTCTCCTCCCCGCTCGTCCTCAGTATCAGGTCCGGGTCTGGGTGATCCCCGGTGTACAGGAACCTGGAGAAGCTCTCCTCGGTTATATCTTCTAGCCTCATCTTCTCCGACTTGACCTCTTCCGCGATCCTCCTTATCCCCTGGAGGATGTCCTCCCTGCCCCCGTAGGCTATCGCCAGATTGAAGAAGTAGCCGTCGTAATCCCTCGTCCTCTCCTCGGCCTTCGAGATCGCCTCGGTAACCCTTTCCGGAAGCAGGTCTCTCTGGCCAATGACTGATACCCTTATCCTGTGCTTGTGCACGCGGGGGTCATCTGCCAGGCGGGTGAAATTCGCGACGAACATGTCCATGAGATAGTCTATCTCCCCGGTTCCCCGCCTCAGGTTCTCGGTCGAGAAGGCGAAAACGGTCATGATCTTCACCCCGACTGACATACTCCAGTCGAGCATCTCTTCCAGCTTGTCCCTCCCCTTCTCGTGGCCCTGGGCATAGCTAAGGCCCGCATCCTCGGCATATCTCCGGTTGCCGTCCATGATGATGGCTAGATGCTGGGGTATGGGTCCCTGCTTGACCTCCCTGAGCAGCCTCTTCTCGTACCAGCGGTATATCCCGCTGGCCATCCTCCTGGTTACCGTGTTTAGCGTGGGCGTCCACCCGGCCTTTGATATACAACGTGGAAAAAAAGTTATCGCAACATACTAAGGTCGACCGGTTCGGGAGCCATAATTGCGGGGCGGATGACCCCTCTGCCCTCCTCTACCGGAAGCCGATATTGCCGCTCTGGAACCGGTCGTAATCCTCCGGAAGGCCTGCGCTCTTCATCCCGAGGTCGAAACAGCCGATGGCCGCGAGCGCCCCGATCTTTCCCCGCGGACCCGAGATCTCTATCAGCTGAATATCCGCATCCTCTGCGACGCGCGTAGCCTCCTCCACGGTCAGTATCTTCTCCTTGGCCAAGATCCCGAACTCCACAGCGGTCTTTGGGACATCTAGACCTGCAAATATCGCCATTGCGGTCTGATCCGAATAGCTGCCGTCAAGGAAGAACTTCCGGGAGAACTCGACTGCGTCCGCGATCTTATCGGGGGGGACCGCGAAAGAAACACCGGTCGATGTACAGTTCGTCGTCTTGTGGGGCGCGCGGTGGTTAAGCTGGATGATCTTATGCTGGATATAGGTGCCGAATGGCATCTCGTTTGCCAGTTTCAGCCCCAGAGCCCATGTAGCCCCCTTCTCGTCAGAGTCGGTGTCGTCCAACCCGATGATCAGATGCCTCATCTCAGGGGTCTTTATCCGGACTTTCACCTCGGCAGTACCACCCAGCTCGGATAGTCTTTCATATTCCGTCTCGATCACGCCGCTCGCCTGGGGCAGACATGCTCCTACGCCGATTGAGGCGCCGGCCAGTCCGACCCAGGAAGTGGTCACGATGCCGTCCTCGACGCTCACCGCCTTCAATGCCTGTCCCCCGGTATCCGCCGATACTGGCCCGAAGTGGACCTCTCCCTCCCCTATTTCCGCATCCATGACGAGGGAGCAGCCTCTGATCTCGATTCTTCGGATGGCTCCGCCGGCTCTGAGCCGGTTCACCGCATCCCACTCGACCGGCCCTCGCGCGCTGCATTTCTCAATAATCCTGGCCCTGGTTCCAGCCTCATCGACCATCGTGATAAGGCCTTCTGCGAACATCTTCCCGAATCTTCTTCTCACCTGTTCAGGAGTCAGGACCTCAGACATGTGTCACTCTCGCTTCAATCAGAATATCGTCGCTTCCCCAGGCTTTAGGATTCTTACCTCCGTCTCGACCAGCTTCGAAACCTCGGACTTGAACCTTTCGGGATCCGTCTCTATCGGCGGCCAGGTATTGTAATGCATCGGTATCGCCACCCTCGGCCTGAGCATCTCTACGGCCATTGCCGCCTGAACCGCATCCATGGTGTAGAAGCCTCCGATGGGCAGCATTGCGGCATCGAGGGCGAACAGCTTGCCGATCAGCCTCATGTCTCCGAAGAGGGCCGTATCACCGGCATGGTAGACGGTCTTGCCGCTCTCTATGACCAGGCCGGTGGCTACGCCTGCGGCTCCCGCGAGCCCTTCGACATCGGCGCCAGCGGAGTGGTCTGCCCGGGTCATGAATATATTCGAACCGCCGATGCGCGCCGTGCCCCCGATATTCGGGCCGATTGCCTCACAGCCCTGGCTCTCAAAATAGTTGGCGAGCTCGAAAACGGCCAGTATCTTGGCGCCGTTCCTCTTGGCGATACTTACCGCATCCCCCAGGTGATCGCCGTGTCCATGGGTGACGCAGACTATGTCACAGGATAGGTCTTCCGGCGAAACCGGCGATACAGGGTTTTCCCCGATGAACGGATCTATCAAGATCCTGTCATTTCCCTCTACAAGGAATGCGGAGTGCCCGAGCCAGGTGATCTTCAATGGATTACCTCCTGGTTTTTGTCCCACCATATTCTTCCTATTTACCCTTTATGGCGATCCCCAATTCCTGCACAGAATTCCGTTCTCCGCTCAATCGCGGTCCGACACTGCGACGCCCGGGAAACGATTCGGTCGCCTAATTGTCAAAAAATTGAAGATTCTAAGCAACAATGTGCGGAACCACACCGCTTAATTATGGTCAAATGACCACAATTTCGGCGAAATGATATTCCATTTTTGCTCTCCGGCCAAAAAGGTTTATCTGGGAGAATTTAATGGTCACTCGGATTGCTCCGGACCGATGTCCGGCATCCTCTGTGGTGATGCTTCATGGGAATGACGATTTCTGAGAAGATACTCGGTGCGCACTCGGGCATTGAAGCAAATGCGGGCGATATCGTGGTTGCGGACATCGATTATGCCATGGGACAGGATGGGACGACCCCGCTCTCCATCAGGGCGTTTCAGAAAATGAAAGGCGGTTCTTTGAAGAACTCGGATAGGCTATCGATAGTCATCGACCACAGCTCCCCCAGCCCGAATGAGGGCGTTTCCGCACTTCACAAGATGATGCGCGAGTTCGCGGAGGAGAAGGGATGCAACATCTACGACATAGGCGAGGGCGTGTGTCATCAGCTCATTCCCGAAAGAGGGCATGTTGTACCCGGAGACCTCGTCGTCGGGGCGGACAGCCATACCTGCACCTACGGTGCGCTCAACGCCTTTTCCACAGGCATCGGATCGACCGATCTCGCTGCCGTCTGGCTAACGGGAAAGCTATGGTTCAGGGTACCATCCACAATTAACATCGTTTACAGGGGGAGGCTCCCGAAGGGCGTGTTCTCAAAGGATATCATGCTTCATACGGTCGGTAAAATGACCGCCGACGGGGCATCGTACGAGGCGGTGGAGTTCAGGGGGTCGACCATATCGAGGATGAGCGTGGACGCAAGGATGACGATGTCCAACATGGCGGTCGAGATGGGCGCTAAGGCGGGCATATTCGAATGCGACCAGAAGGTAATGGATTACGTCTCGGCGAAGACCAACCGGCAGCCAAAGCCCACCGGCTCCGACGACGATGCCGTCTTCTCCAGAGAGCTCGAAATACGCGTTTCCGACCTGATCCCGATGGTGGCGAGACCGCATTCGGTTGACAATGTGGCTCCGGTGGAAGCCCTACTGGAAACGCCGATCCAGCAGGCGTTCATCGGTACCTGCACGAACGGCAGGCTCGAGGATCTGAGGATAGCGGCGAGGATCCTGAAGGGGAGACGGATCAAGCACGGGGTGAGGCTTATCGTCGCGCCGGCATCCAAGAACATATTCCTCGACGCGATGCGAGTCGGGATCATCCACACCATCGTCAAGGCGGGAGGTGTCTTCGTCACACCCGGATGCGGATGTTGCGTCGGGACTCACAACGGTATCCCCTCCGACGGTGAGAATGTCATATCGACGGCGAACAGGAATTTCAAGGGTAGGATGGGCAACAGCAACGCGTTCATTTACCTGGCCAGCCCGGCGACCGTCGCTGCATCGGCCTTGAAGGGATGTATTGCAGATCCCAGGGAGGTGGTCTGGTGAACCTGAAGGGGAAGGCGCACAAGTTCGGGGACTCGATCAACACGGACTACATCATCTCGGGCAAGTACAAGTTCAAGACCCTCGACATGGACGAACTGGCCACGCACGTCATGGAGGATCTCGACCCCGACTTCTGCTCGAAGGTCACGGCAGGGGATTTCATCGTGGCGGGGAAGAACTTCGGCCTCGGGAGCAGCCGCGAGCAGGCGCCGTTGGCGATCAAGCACGCGAAGATATCGGCCGTTATCGCCCGGTCTTTCGCGAGGATATTCTTCAGGAACGCGATCAATACCGGCCTGCCAATTCTGATTTGCAGAGACGCGGACAGGATCGACGAGGGAGACGAGCTGGAGGTCGACCTCTCATCCGGCCTGATCATCAATCGCACCAAAGAGGAGGAGCTGAAGGCGGAAAAGCTTCCCCCGATCATGATCAGGATTTTGGAGGAAGGCGGGTTGGCCGAACATCTCATAAGGCATGGCGGATTTGAGGTATAGCTATTTGGAGGTCTTTTATTGGCGAAGCACAAAATCACGCTCATACCCGGTGACGGAATCGGCCCTGAGGTGACCGATGCGGCCGTCACGGTTCTCGAGGCGACCGGTGTCAAGTTCGAGTGGGAGAAGATGGATGCCGGCGAAGCGGCGATCAAGCAGTACGGGACGCCCCTTCCGGAGATGGTACTCGACAGCCTGAGGAAGAATAAGGTCGGGCTGAAGGGCCCTGTGACCACGCCCATAGGCTCCGGCTTCAGGAGCGTCAATGTGGCGATGAGGCAGACTCTGGACCTCTATGCCTGTGTAAGGCCGGCCCGCTCGATAGCCGGCGTCGGCACTCTCTACAGGGATATCGACCTGGTTATTGTCAGGGAGGCGACAGAAGGCCTGTATTCGGGCGTCGAGCACTGGGTGGATAGAGAGCATTCAGCAGCAGAGACCGTTAACATCATAACGAGAAAAAACTCCGAGCGGATCGTTCGTTACGCCTTCGAATACGCGCGAAGAGAGGGCCGTAAAAAGATCACCGCGGTTCACAAGGCGAACATCATGAAGTGCACCGGCAGCCTATTCCAGGATATATCGAGAGAGGTGGCGGCCGAATATCCGGACATCGAGTTCGAGGAGCGGCTGGTCGACAACATGTGCATGCAGCTCGTTAAGAAGCCGAATCTGTACGACGTCATCGTGACCACTAATCTATTCGGAGACATTATATCGGACCTCACGGCAGGGCTGTCAGGCGGTCTTGGCGTAGCCCCGGGAGGGAACATCGGAGATGAGGTAGCGCTTTTCGAACCCGTACATGGATCCGCGCCTAAGTATGCGGGCCAGAACAAGGTCAACCCGGTCGCAGAGATACTTTCGGGCGAGATGCTGCTGAGACATATTGGAGAGAAAAGGGCGGCGGACCGCGTATGGAAAGCCGTATGCGCGGTCATCGAGGAGAAGAAGGTGCTCACCTATGATCTGGCACTCGCGATCGACCCAACTGGAAAATCGGTGAAAATCTCCTCTCTTTCGGAAATGGCCGAAGAAATCGCTGGCAAAGTCGAGAATATGTGAATTCTAGATCGAGTCTTTCGATAGGAATCTCGCTGGGACATCAAAAAGGTTGAGTGCTTGTATTCTGTCCGATTCGTATACGAGAAATTTCCCCTTGATGCCGATAAGCCTGCCTGAGTGCATCCCCCAGCTCTCGGCCAATCTCGGAACTGACCCGAGCGGTTCCTCTAACGGATAGTCGTCCAGGAAGTTCAGTTTATCAGTCTTCAACCCCATCCTGCCCTCGATGCTGTCGCTCAGACCGGACCAGATCTCCTCAATGTTCCTCCTCTTGCTCGGGATCTGAAGCGATTTCAGGACGGTGATGCTGCTCGGTCGTTCGGTGATCCTCATACGCTTCGATATCTCCTGCTCTGCCTTTCTGGCACAGATTCGGTTCGGAAAAACGTCGGCCACGAAATATGCATCTGCCCCCTGCTCTATCAGCCTTCTCCGTACCCGAGATTTGAGCGTCATACCCACCTTCGGCTTTGCCCCGAAGAAGGCGATGTATACGCAATGCTCCTTCCGGCAGATCGGTGAATCGCAGAGGGTTCCATCGCATTTCGGCTCGAATAGGCATTCCTGTACGGCGATAAACTCCTCGGCGCATTCCGGGCACTGTGAGAACCTCTTAACACTTGCACCAGTTCTGCAAGGTACATACTTGCCATCTATGAACGATCCTATGCATCTCCTTTTTCTGCTGATGGAAAAACCGAAATGTCGTTCGAAAATGAAAGGTATAAGCTGCCCCTCATCGAGATCATTGATTAGAAGCTCGGGCTCGAAATCATCCCAGCCATAGCTGATCGCGTGCAGCCGAAAATCATTTTCCAGCTGCATGACCCTCAGCTGATCCGCCCTGGAAAACATCCGGAGTAACTCCGCATGCGATTATTAAATTATTTTTCGAAAGGATAGCCGAGAGTGTTTCGTCTCCGACAGGTACTTTCAGTTAAAATACGCTGGTAACAGAGCTTTCGGGATGTTTTGCTATGGGGGGCCAGTTGATTTAGTCGGACACCTTGATATTCATATCAAAACTGTGGGTGGTTCGAATTCTGGAGGAAATGGCGTGTCCTCGGACCTCAAATGGTCCCCCGCAACCACTGTTTCCGCTCTGTCATTCGCATGATTCATCTTTGCCCACAGTCCTTATTCGCGTTCGTTCTCCAGATTCGATTGCGGCATAGTCTGATTTTTTTTCATAGGATATAAGCTATTTGAATTTGACAAATGGCTATCTCCCAATTCTATTTATTATAAATATGACGGTCAATTTCGATTTTCATCGTCATTTTGCTAAGCCAATTGATAAAATCGCTTCGATATCGCCACTTTTGTCAGAATTAATCTGAGAAGCCAATTGATTTTCAAATCAGTAAAATCGGTACCATGATGTGCAGTTATGAACCGTTATTTGGGTCGTTATCGTCGCCATATTGCAGAAGCTATTTATTGATTTCCAGTTTAATCAGTCTATTCCTGCGGCAAATTAGTTTCGTCATCTGCAATATTGTCAGGCGGTTCCGCCTTATGAATGAACGCAGGGGGCACCTCATCGGTGAGATAGACCGTTTTTCCGGCCCTCTGAATGACTATGCCATCTGACTGCGCCCCTTTGGTATCGATCTCCAGTATAACGGGGTCTTGCGTCCTTACCCTGCCGGCATTCATTGCGTCGTTGTATGTCTTGCTCAAATGCACCTTTTTACGGTCTGAAGGTCTCAGTCCAGTCTCGATTACGATATCGACTTCCTCAGGTGTTGTAGGGTAGTACAGAATGTCTGGGATGCCCTTCGTGGGCAGATCCAGATCTATGTCGATCGAATGTCCGTATGTTGCCCTTATCTTGCCGTCCCTGTACTCGTACCGGCCCTTCGGATCGGTCTCGATTATCGCGATTATGTGATGCGGTCTCAGCCATTTCAGCCTGTAATACTTGTTCTGCATCGAGCTTATGAAATCCCTGAGGTCTACAAAGCCATGATCGTCCATTTCGAGGTCAAACTTATCCGGAAAGTGCCTGAGGGTTCCGGCCATCGTCCTCCCCATTCTGTCAAGCTCCTCAGAACTCATGAGGAATTTGCCCTCCTGCCCACACAGCGGGCAGATCTCGTCCCTGAAATATCCGTGGTCCCTGCACTCTCTAAGCAAGCTATTTTCCCCTGAACATTCCTGATGAATGCTTGCAAATGATATATCTCTTTTCTAAGGTGGCGAAGGTTTGAAAATAAGGAAAACTGGGCGCCGAGAAAAAACGGACGCCACAAGATTTCGTTTCAGCCTTCGGTCGGACTTGCGGCTATGGATTTGCTCTCGGTGGGTCTTCTAGTCAAGAAAGCCAGGCCAGCGGCGACTAGAGACGCAAAGCCGATTGCCACGAACACGAAGACGAATCCTCCCTCAGTTCCAGCGAGTAGTCCGGGGATGAGCGCGCCTAAGATGCCCGCGGCACCGTATCCCGTGAATACGAGTCCGTAATTGATGCCGAGGTTCTTCGTGCCGAAATAGTCGGCAGTCATCGATGGAAAGAGCGCGAAGTTACCGCCGAATGTGAATCCCACGAGCGAAGCCAGCGAAGTAAGGCCGAAGAACTGCAGCATCTCTCCCTCTGGCTTTACCAACAGGAATCCAGCAGCACCGAATAGCACCGCACTCTGCACGATGAACATGAGCTTCAGAGTATTCGTCCTCCCAAGCCTATCAGATACAGCTCCCCAGCCGATTCTGCCGGCACCATTGAACAGAGCGAGTATCCCCGCGATTAGCGAGAACTGCGCGACCACCATCAGATTCTCGGACGGGTCGAGGTAGAGCGCCAGATTCTTCACATTGCCGATCATCATCAGCCCCGCAGTTGCGGAAAGCGCGAACATCGCCCATAGAAGGAAGTATGTCCGTGTATGGACCATTTTCGACCATTCGTAATCTCTGAGCGCGATAACCTTTCCGTTCTCCTTCGATTGAGGTATGTATCCCCTAGGTCTCCAACCAGCTGGCGGATTCCGGAGAAGCTGCGCTCCCGCCACTATGGTCACGAGGAAAATCATGCCGAGGTAGAGGAACGCTCCGTCCAGGCCTATGTCTGGGTTCTTGATCATCCAGTCGCCGATTTGCGCAAAGATGAACGCGCCAGCGCCGAACCCTGCCACCACGATTCCGCTGACCAGTCCTTTCTTGTCCGGGAACCATTTGACTCCAGCCGCCAGCGGGCATACATAGCCGAGTCCCAGACCTATGCCGCCTATTACCCCATACGACAGGTACATCAGGAGCAAGTTGTCATTCACGAATGACGCGAGTATGTACCCGAGGGCGTACACTACACCGGACACAGACGCAACCACCCGCGGCCCTCTCTTGTCCTGGAACCGGCCTGCGAAAATCATCGTGACCGCGAATACCGCGATTGCGACGGCGAAAATGCCCAGTATCGCAAAAGACTTCGAATCATGATCGAGCGTCTGGGAAAGGGACGAGGTGAATATCGAAAAAGCGTACACCGATCCCAGGGCGAGCTGAATCATGACGGCTCCGAGGATTACGGGCCATCTGCTTCTTATCGTTTTTTCATCTGACAGATTTTCATCTCCACATTCATACAATCAAACAAATTCTACCGAGACGGTCGGGAGGCCCGATATGGCGCCTATCAGATTGAGCCTGTCAGCCTCTGCTGCTTCTCCTATCACACTGCTTCGTTCTACAAGGCTCTCGACCTGATATCCGACATTCGCTTCCGCGATCTCAAACGGATCGCTCTCGCGCCCTTCGGGCAGCTTATTGATCACTTCAGTAATAGCTGTTAAAAGAGGGCGTCCCTCCAATTTGTCGGCCTGCTTGGCCGGTTCTGCGCATGCTCTGAACCTTCCGTTTCCATCAGTCATTCTTTCGAGAGGGATCATCTTTCAATTCACCTGAGATTCAGAATAAAACACGCTGGGGGAGGAACTCCCCCCTCCGCGTTTTTCGAATATTCAATCGTTCTCAAGAGTCGATGTGTCGCCGATCGGAAGGCCCAGCTCCTTTGCCTTCAGTAGCCTTCTCATGATCTTACCGCTTCGAGTCTTCGGGAGCGAGTCGACAAAATCGATCTCTCTCGGGTAAGCGTGGCCCGCAAGCTTCCCCTTTATGAATTGCTGGATCTCCTTCTTTAGGTCGTCCGAAGCGGTGAATCCTGGCTTAAGCATGACGAATGCCTTGATGATGTTTCCCCGGAGCTCGTCCGGTTTCCCTATAACTCCCGCCTCGGCGACGGCGTCGTGCTCCACCAGAGCGCTCTCGACCTCGAAAGGACCAACCCTCTCGCCCGAAGTCTTGATGACGTCATCCGCACGCCCAACATACCAGAAGTAGCCGTCCTTGTCTATCATAGCGGTGTCTCCGGTGACATACCAATTCCCGCGGAAATATTCCTTGAAGCGCGCCTCGTTCTTCCAGATAGTCCGCATCATTGATGGCCAACCTGGCTTTATCGCCAGGTCTCCCTCAGCGCCCTGCGGAAGTGGGTTACCCGCCTCATCGATTATCGCCGCCTCTATTCCCGGGAACAGCTTACCCATCGATCCGAACTTTATCGGCATGCACGGGTAATTCGTGATCAGAATGCTTCCGGTCTCCGTCTGCCACCAAGTATCATGGAACGGCTGGCCGAACACCTCGACGCTCCATTTCACGCCCTCGGGGTTGAGCGGCTCGCCCACAGAGCACAGGTGCCGCAGCGAACTCAAGTCGAAATTCTTGGGTAGATCGTCGCTCGCTGCCATTAACATCCTGATGGCTGTGGGAGCGGTATACCAGACAGTGATCTTGTATCTCTGGATAAGCTCGTACCACTTCTCTGGCTTGAACCTTCCGCCGTAACCGACCTGAGTCGTGCCACAGGCCCATGGCCCGAGAAGCCCGTATACGATTCCGGTGACCCATCCCAAGTCCGCGGTGCACCAAAATATGTCATCGTCCTGAAGGTCGAGCACCCACTTCGCAGATAGGTATTGCTGGACGATTCCAGCATGTGCGTGAACTACCCCCTTCGGTTTACCGGTGGTCCCGGATGTGTACAGCATGAACGAATAATCCTCAGGATTCATTTTCTCTATTTCGAAATATGATGATGCGGCCGCCATCTCAGTGTTGTAGCAGAACTCCCCCTTGGAGGTGTCAGCTCCGTTCTTGACGACTATGATGTGCTTGAGATCAGGCAGTGAATCTCTTATCTTATACAACCTCTCCTTGAGCGGCCCTTCAGTCACTATGACCTTTGCGCCGCTATCCAGAAGCCTGTCCCGAAGGGCGTCGTCGCCGAATGCGGGGAACAGCGTGCCAGCAATTGCCCCGGCCTTCAAGGTTCCGAGGAATGACACATAGAGTTCGGGACTTCTTGAAAGAAAATAGAATACCCTATCCTGCCTCTGAATCCCGAGCTTCTTGAGAACATTGGCGAACCGGTTGGATAGCTCTGACATCTCCCCGAAAGTGAACTTCTCGATGATCCCATCGTCCCCCTCATAGTAGAGGGCGATCTTGTTCTTCCTCTCGCCATTGGCATGGACGTCGATCACATTCCAGGCAGCATTCATCTTGCCGTCCTCGAAGCACTCGATCTCCTTCTTGGCATCCTCCCATTTGAAGTCCCTGCTCGCCTCCTCTAGATCTGGCATTGTTGGCGTCTTCTTCAGGTTTTTATTCTTGAATACCGATATCTCTTGCATTTTATGAACCTTCTCCGACATTTATCCATATATTCTCCAAGCTAGCTACCAATCGAACCCTTAACGAGATTACGCATACTAGTCCCCTCGAACGGTGTCATAAACCCTCCCATGGGACAACCGTACTGCGTTTTTGAACAACCGAAAAAACCGCTTGGAACGCTCCGAAAAGCATGTGGCGACTTCCTCATTCGGATGCAATAGGATCTTATCAGTCTCCCCTTGTTGCACACCTTATTGGTCTTTCCTTCCATGATATCAGGATTCCATGACGATGCCAGTCCATGCTTTTCGTTTCGCATTATAGATAACCCTATTAAATAACTTTCGTCGCTTACATGATGTTAAACGCCGATTTCATATTGAAAAAACACCACATCGTATCGATTAATTAACGAAAATCGTTGATTTTAAGTCGATTACGCTCGAATCGTCTATTGACGAATGCAGCAAACAATCGACAATTGCAGAAGGAACAGCCGAATTCTGAGAATTGCAATGGAATTGGGCCTATTAAATGGTATCAAAAATATAAAATTAAAATATAATAAAAGATTTTTTTGTTCTTACGATTCTTCCTAGAC